>Ga0315284_10000096_pt1 | contig 118591 bp, 108 predicted proteins | sample YL17G09_16_MG_FD_203696 | JGI IMG/M metagenome (GOLD analysis project Ga0315284, IMG submission 203696) | Sediment microbial communities from Yellowstone Lake, YNP, Wyoming, USA - YL17G09_16 | ecosystem: Environmental > Aquatic > Freshwater > Lake > Sediment | place: USA: Wyoming | collected... | reverse complement strand
TTCTACCGGCCCCACGAAATCATCCCCAACCCCGATGAATGCCTGATGGATCAGGGGATCATCTGTTGCGGGCCAGCCACGCGATCGGGCTGCGGAGCCAAGTGCGTGAAGGTGAACATCCCCTGTCGCGGCTGCTATGGGGCTCCGCCCGACAGCCCTGATCCCGGCGCCAAGATGATATCGGCGCTGTCGTCTGTTCTGGATGCCACCGAGCCGGAGGCCATCGAGAAAATTCTGGCGACAATGGTGGATCCCGTGGGGACGTTTTACAGATTCAATTTGGCCAGCTCGATATTGCAGAGAAGGCAGTTGGAAATTTAGGATTGAGAGATTGCTTCTGCCGACTGAAGTCGGCATCGCAATGACCAGGTAAGTCTGCAAATATAGAGGCGGGGTGGCCCCCACCCCGCATTGCCGGGTCGAGGCAACCCGGCCTCCTGCAAATGAAGACTCAGCCTCCCGAATAGGATTAGTTCATGAAACAGATCAAAATTGATCCCATCACACGGCTGGAAGGCCACGGCAAGATTGACATCTTCCTGAACGACGACGGCAGCGTGGCCAATACCTACTTCCAGGTGCCCGAGCTGCGCGGCTTCGAGAAGTTCTGTCAAGGCCGGCCGGTGGAGGAGCTGCCGCGTATCACCACGCGCTTGTGCGGCGTTTGCCCGGAGGCCCACCACATGGCCTCGGCCAAAGCCTGCGACGCCGTCTATCACGTGGACATCCCCCCCACCGCCAAGAAGCTGCGGGAGTTGCTTTACAGCGTTTTCTTTGCCGCCGACCATGCGGTGCATTTCTATATTCTGGCCGGGCCGGATTTCGTCTGCGGGCCGACGGCTCCGCCGGCGGAGCGCAACATCCTCGGGCTGATCGCCAAGGTCGGCTTAGACGCCGGCAAGCGGTTCATCAAGCACCGGGCTCAGGCGCAGGAAATCATCGAAAGATTGGGCGGGAAGAAGATTCATCAGGTCAGCTCCATCCCCGGGGGCGTCTCCATCGGATTGAAAGAAGAGGAACGTCAGAAGTACCTCGAATATTGCAGGGATTTCGTTGAATTCGGCAAGTTCACCATCGAAGTGTTGAACAACATCGTTCTGAAAAATACAGACTATGTGAATCTCATCCTCTCGGACGCCTACACTCATAAAACCTATTACATGGGTCTGGTGGATGATAAGAACAAGATCAATTTCTATGACGGCAAGATTCGCGTGGTGGGGCCGGACGGAAAGGAATTCGTCAAATTCGAGGCCAAAGATTACCTGCAACACATTGCCGAACATGTCGAACCGTTCAGCTATTTGAAGTATCCCTATCTAAAGGGCATCGGCTGGAAAGGATTCGTGGATGGTCCGGATTCCGGCGTTTACCGCGCCACGCCGCTCTCGAGGTTGAATGCATCGGATGGCATGGCTACGCCACTGGCCCAAGCAGAGTATGAAAGATTCTACGAGACTTTAACCAAGGATCGCAGCGGCAGAACCCCGGTGCATCAGACGCTGGCCACCCACTGGGCGCGAGTGATCGAATTGTTGTACGCGGCTGAGCGCGCCTATGAGCTGATGTCGGATCCATCTATCTGCGATCCGAACATCCGCGTGATCCCCAAGGCCAAGCCAACGGAAGGCGTCGGCGTGGTCGAGGCTCCGCGTGGAACGCTCTATCATCACTATATCACCGACGACCGTGGCATCGTCCAGCAGGCCAATCTGATCGTCGGGACCACCAACAATCACGCCGCCATTTCCATGTCCATCAAGAAGGCAGCGCAAGGAGTCATTCAGCCAGGGAAAGAGGTCACCGAGGGCATCTTGAATATGGTCGAGATGGCCTTTCGCGCCTATGATCCCTGCTTCGGCTGCGCCACTCATACTCTGCCCGGACAGATGCCGCTGGAAGTCTTCATCCGCGATCTTCGCGGCGACATCATCAAAGTGCTGCGTCGAAAATGAAGACCGTGGTGCTGGGGCTGGGCAATACACTGCTGCACGACGACGGGGCGGGAATCGAAGCCGTGAAAATGCTGGAAGGGCGCGTGAGCGGCGAGATTGAACTGAGGACGGCGTCGGTTGGCGGATTGCGCATTCTCGATCAACTTGAGGGCTTTGACCGCGCCATCGTCGTGGATGCAATCATGACGGGCGGGCCTCCGGGGCAGATCAAGAGGTTCGAGGAGGAGCATTTGGCGGGCGATCTGCACGCCTCCTGCGCGCATGATCTAAGCTTTCAGGAGGCGCTCGCCTTGGGGCGCTCCCTGGGGATGGCGGTGCCGCACGAAATTATTGTTTATGGCATTGAGGTGGCCGATCCCCACCGATTGGAGGAGGGTTGCTCGCCGCCTGTTCTGGCCGGGGCTCGTGAAGCCGCACGGCTGATTGGAGATGAATTGGCCAGTTTGAGTAAATAATTTATCCGGTGGAGGAAGACTCATCCGCGGCTGGCGGGTGATTTAAGAGAAAAGGACAGACCCAGAAGCTCAGGACCCACAATATTCTGAGCCCCGGAGAACGAAAAACCGCAGTTTGAGTTAATCAGACTGCGGTTTTCTTTGGGGAATAAAAAGGGGCGCACGGCTGTGCGCCCCTACAATTGCTGACGGTTCGGGGCGGCTGATTATTTGAGATAGACCATTTTCGCGGCGGCACTGTAATTTCCTGCTGTCAACCGGCAGATATAAACGCCGGCGGACAAGGGTGTGGCATCGAAAACCTGTTCGTATCGCCCAGCGGCCAGCCAGCCGTTCTGAAGCACGGCGATTTGGCGGCCTGCGACGTCGTACACTGAAAGGTTCCCCAATCCCGGTTGAGGCAGATCAAAACCGATGACGGTTCGAGAATTAAAGGGATTGGGATGGTTGCCATGGAGGGCAAAGCTGGAAGGCAAGCTACCAATCACAGACGGCGGCGCAGAGAGATAGGGCACCACCTCAACCGTCCAATCCGTGGTGTCCGAACCGCTGCGATCTTGCACAATTCCTCTGACCAGTATCGTATCCGGTTCACCCCAGTTGAAGGAAAATTGCGAATCCGGCCCGGACTGCATGAGGGTTGTGTCAATCCACCAATCGAATCTCAGACTGTCTCCCTCAGGATCAACCGCCGAAATCCAGAAGGTCGCCAGGCTATCCAAATAGAGGATGACACTTCCCGCGTCGGGATGCCTCAGCAGAATATTCGGCGGAAAGTTGAAATTGATGGCGTTCAGGACATTGATGATGCCCCAGCCGTAATCGTTATCCGGTGTCGCCGAATTGGATGCGGTCGCCCGCAGCGCCTGCAGCACTTGCATCGGCGTCCAGTTGGGATGCGCCTCGAGCAGAAGGGCGCAGGATCCGCCCACCAGCGGCGTGGATAGGGAAGTGCCGCTCAGGTAACCGTAGTTCTCCGTTGGAATGTCACCATACGGAGTGGCGCAGTAAGTTGAAACCCCGCGCGCGCAAACATCCGGTTTGATGCGCCCATCATAGGTCGGACCCGGCGAGCTGAAGGTGGCGAGGATGCCCGAGCTGTTGACCGCGCCGACGGTGATGACGCTGTCCGCATCGGCGGGAGCGATAATGTGACCCCAGGAGCTGCCGCGTTCATTTCCGGCGGCGGTCACGCAGACGATGCCGTTGGCCACGGCAAGATCCACTCCATTTGTGGTCACGCAGGTATTGCCGTCCAGATCAGCAAAAGTGTACCAGTCGAAGTATCCCAGCGAAGTCGAGACAACGTCCGCTCCGAGGCTGTCAGCCCACTCCAGACCGGCGACATACCAGTCTTCCTCGATGGGCTGCTCATAAACGATATTTTCGGTTTTGCCGATGATAAATGTCGCCCCATAAGCGGGACCATAAAGGTCGCCTTCATGCGCTCCACCCAGCGCTGAAAAGGTGAAAGTCCCGTGGTTATGCTGGTCTTCATCATCGCCCGGCTCATTCTGCGTTTCGGGATCGTCGTTGATGAAATCCCATTCGGCGATCACCGGCTGATTGATCAGTGCCTCGTGGTCGGTGAAAAAGCCCGTATCCAGCAGGCAGACCAGCACTCCCGCTCCGGAATAACCCTGATCATGTGCCGCGATGACATTGATCTGGCTAAGCTGGGCGAAAGATGGGCCATAATCCAGCAGGTCCGTTCCCAGCGGTTGGGGGGAACTGGAATTAGAAATTCCCCAACTGGCAGGCTCCAGGGGCCTCCAAGCCTTGGCGACAGGCCGGATCTCCTTTACGAATGGCAACTCGGCGATGGCCGGCAAGCGATCTTGTCGGACTCGCAGGGACAGGGCGTTTATATATCGGCTGATGGTGCGGTATCGTCCGCCAACCTCAAGAACCGCATTAACATATTTTGCGTTAACCGGCAGGTCCCATTCGCCGATCAGAGAGGAGCGATGCATTTTCGCTCGCCGCTGTCGGGCATGGGGAAGCAGGCTTGCGTCCGCGTGAGCTATCGCGCGGTCGAACGCGACTGCACTCACGAATCCGCGGTCGGCAAACATCACCCAGACATCCAGGGAATCTCCCGCCGTTAGAAACCGGCTGGGCCCCAAGAGGGCCGGGTGAATGGTTGCGGCCTCAAGCCCGGGAAAGGAGATCCCCAGGAGGATGATTGCGCCCCAAATCAAGTATTCGCGAGATTTGATTTTCATTGCCGTCCCATTCTTGGATGATTTGCTCCGCGTAGCCGACTCTAATAAGATACGCAATTACCTCACCAAAAGCAAGCTTCCATCAAAAAAACACCGATGCGCAATATGCGCATCGGTGCTGCCAACAGAGGAGGTCAAGTCAAAGTTACCCGTCCATCATCTCACCGCATTTTGCTCCGTCGGCTGTTGAGGTCTCGTTCACCGTTCTGTGGGCAAATCAGCATACCGTCACCTAAGCTGTGCGCGTTACCCCTCCCATTCAACCCTGTAAACCGTGCCGAATTCAGCCCCAGACCTCAAAGCTCAATCCAAGAGTATAACAATTAGTATGCCAGAGGAAAAGCACCCCAGCCATTGTGCCCGGAAATTTCCGATTCTGTTGATCGCTTTGCAGGCTAAGTTACAAATTAATAATATATTATATGTATCCTGCGGAAGGGGGAAACGATGCAGTTTGCACTGGGGAAGGTAATGCGATGGCAGGGCTGTGGTGAATGGCTTTTACCGCAATCTTTGCTCTTAGAACGCAGACCGTGCAGGATCTGCAGGGTTTATAAGCGCCAGGTGAGCGATAAAAGCCTGCTGAGCCGAGGTTGACAGGTTAGAGACAGAGATTCCCCGTCCCCCTTCTGCGGGGGCAGATGCAAAGCATCGTAGAGCGAGAAAAGGTACACGCCAACCGCCAATCCGATGGAGGCGTTTCTGGCTCGATAGAAGTTGTTGGCATCGTCATATAAAGCTTGCATCCCTTCGGGGTCGCGCTCCGAAAGATAGTCGTCGCGTTTCACATCATATTGAAGCTGGCAGAAAACAATGGCCCCCAGAAGCAGCGCCTCGGAAGCCATTAGACTATACCCCTTGGTTTTGTATCCGGCATGGACTTGACCCAAACCTGGAAAAATCAGGGAACGCGCGGCGGCATCCCGACGCAAGTCGGTGGGCGGAGTTTCGGCTTTCCGCAGATCCCTGATTCGCTGCTGGTGATCGGCTTGGGCCGCGCGAAAAACTGTGATAATCTTCGGGGAGATATAAACCGAATCCAACTCGGCCAGAGGATCGAGATCCAGCCAGGCCATAAACTGATTCTTGGCCTTTTCGTTTTCACCCATGGCCACATAGGTAAAACCCAAGATTCGATGCAGCATGCTGCGATCCACCGGCGCCAGGCTGTCGGCGCCCTGCAGGGTTCTAAGCGCCAGCAACTCGGCCTCCTGAAGCTGACCCTGATCGTAGAGAATTACGACATCCGAAATGGGATCCGCGCAGGCCCATCCCGACAGAGCCGCCCAGAGACTAAGGGTGGCCAATAGCAGCGGAGTCGGAGCGCAAATCCTCCGGGGAGGGGGTGCTGTCCGAATTCGCTTCGCTTGAAATTTCAGGATTGGAGAGAGATCCATGATCCGATTCCAGTTTGACTCGCAGCGTGCAAGGCGGATCGCCGCGCTGAAAGGCCAGAGTATCCTTCCAAAGGGCGAAGGCCGGATTTTTCAGCGTCACTATATGCTGGCCCAGCGGAACGATTAAGGGTTCGCGCAGGGGCGTCACGCCCGCCAATATATCGTCAATGTAGATTTCTGCCCACGAATCCACCAGCACGACAATGCGGCCGACGGTTTCCCAGAGGCTGACGTTCACGGCCAGCTCCTCCCCCGGTTTGACATCAATGTCTCTAAAAACGGGAGGGAAGGCCGGATGATGAAAAGACAGTCGGTAGCGGCCGGACGGCAGGGATCTGGATTCGAAAGGGGTCCGGTCCAGCAAGATATCATTGAGATACACATCGGCCCAGGGATCGCAGCGAACGCGCAACAGCGCCGGTTCGGAAGAAGCATACTGATCGGATTCCGGCTGTTCGGGAGATTGAACAGACTGCTGCGCGGGACGTCCCTTGAACGCCAGCGTTTCCGGAACTGCCGATGGGACGGTTTTCCCCGTGATCTGCGGCTGAACGCGATCTTGGGAACGTCCTGGGGTTTCCATTAATGCGCGAGCCCCTGTAAGCGCCGTGGAATCAGAAGGAGGAGATACAAGAGATACGGTGTCTTGCGGCGAAATCGCCGGCGGCCTCACCTTTGTTTCAGAGCTTCTATTGGACGGAAACTGATACTTCAGGGCCAGATATACCATGACCAGCGCGAAGACGGCGGCCAGGCCGAATTGAAGAAGCGTTTTCCGGCGGAAAGGCCCGGCGAAAAGTCCCTTCCCGGGCACCGCACCGATCGTTCGACTCCGCTCCGACGGCTGGGAAAAATAGCCGCGGATCACCTGCCGGGAATCGCTCGGAAAGTCGGGCAGCTTGAGATTTTGCAGGGCCAAGAGAATCTCGCCGGCGGAGGACCAGCGCTTTGCCGGCTGCTTTTCCAACATGCACATAATCAAGCGATCAAACTCCGGCGGCAAATCCGCTTGAAATTGAATTAGTGGTCTGGGATGCTCCGAGAGCACTCTTTTCAAGGTATCTGAAAAGTGCTCGGAGTCAAAGGCACGCTGACCTGCGACCAGCTCATAAAGCGTCACGCCGAGGGAGAAGAGATCGCTTTGGGCGGTAATCGGGCGGCCACTGATGGCTTCGGGGGAAATATAGGCCGGAGTGCCCACCACCGCTCCCGGCTGTGTGATAATCGCCGATCCTTCCAGCAGGGCCAGACCAAGATCAGTAATCTTGACGAGCCCGTCCCGTGAGAGAAGGATGTTGCTGGGCTTGAGGTCCCGGTGAATGACGCCCTTGGAGTGGGCATAACTCAGCCCGCGCAGGGTTTGAAAAAGGATGGCCAGGATAAGATTTAGGGGGGGGCGAGGATTTTTCTGGATCAGTTCCAGCAGGGAGCAGCCGGCGACGAATTCCATTACCAGGAAGATGCGATCGGCGCTGACGGAATAATCGTAGATATCAACAATGTTTTCATGCTTGATCAGAGCGCAGACCTGGGCTTCGCGCTTGAAGCGCTCCAGCATGTCCTTTTCCTGAGCGAGTTCCGGCCGCAGCTCCTTGATGATGACGGGTCGCTGCAAGGAGTGCTGAAACGCGCGATAAACCGAGGTGGTACCGCTCCGCGACAGCACTTCTTCAATACGGAAGCCTTCAAATTCGCCTTCCTGTGGCATGATTTAATCCGCCAATTCCTCTCCGCCCTCGCGGACCGTCTTGCCGGTTTGCCACTCGTTCAGCTTATAATGCAGCCAGCGCAAGGAAACTCCCAGAATTTCGGCCGTTTTCGTCTTATTCCCTTCGCATTCATGGAGCGTTCTAAGCACGATCTCCTTTTCCTGGTCCTTCAAGCTCCTGGGCGCCAGGGTTTCGGCTTCCGCCTCGGGAATGATCAGGTCGTCCAGGCCGATGACGGCGGCATCCCCAGCCAGAACTACGGCCCGTTCGATGGTGTTTTCCAGCTCGCGAACATTGCCGGGCCAGTGGTAGTTGGTCAGGGCACGCAGTGCCTCCGCGCAGAGCATCTTCTGTTTTCGGTTCGTTTTTTGGGCAATCTTGCGCAGAAAATGTGCGACTAAAAGCCGGATGTCGCTGCGCCTTTCCCGCAAGGGCGGCATGATGATGGAAATGACATTCAGGCGGTAAAAGAGATCTTCGCGGAAGTTGCCCTTCTTGACTTCCGTCCGCAGGCTTTTATTGGTGGCGGAGATGATGCGCAGATCCACGCGGCGATCTTCCGTATCCCCGACTCGGCGAAAGTTCCCCTCCTGGAGCACGCGCAGCAGTTTAGCCTGAATGGTGGGGCTGATATCGGCGATCTCGTCAAGGAAGAAGGTGCCGCCGTCGGCAATTTCAAGCAGTCCCTTTTTATCGCTGACGGCTCCGGTGAACGATCCTTTTTTATGACCGAAAAGTTCACTTTCGAGCAGGTTTTCCGACAAATTCCCGCAGAACTGCGCCACGAAAGGCCTGCCTTTGCGGTGGCTGTTGTAATGAATCGCTCGCGCCACCATCTCCTTGCCGGTGCCTGATTCCCCTTCCAACAAGATGGTGATATCGGAATTGAGGATCTTGCGCATGATCTCAAAGACCGCCTGCATCTTCGGGCTGTTGCCGATGATCTCCGGGAATCCGTAGGTGCGCTCCAGTTCGGATTGCAGCAGCTCTTTCTGGCTTTTCAGGTTCTCGTAGGCTTCGGCATTCTCAATAGCGATGGCGGCATAATCAGCGAAGGCCGTCAGGAATTCGCGGATGCCCTCGTGAAACATGGCCCGGTTGGTGGAGCTGTCGAGATAGATTACCCCGATGGTTTGCCCGCGCAGCACCAGCGGAACGCAGGCGATCGCGGTTACCTTTTGCAGAATAATGGAAGCGGCATCGCGAAAGCGCGGATCGCTGATCGGCTCATGAACAATCAAGGCCTCATTGGTCTGCAGCACCTGGTTGACGACGCTGCTGGAGGGCAGAGCGATTTCATGCGCCTGGCTGTCGCTGATGTTGCGGGCAACCTCAACGCGCATTCCGCCGCCCGGGCGAGCGCATAAGACCAGAAACCCCCTCTCGGCATTCATGGTCTCGGTGGCCACGTCCAAGACTTTTTCGAGCAGGGGCTGCTTATCCAGAATGGAGTTGATAATCTTGGGTATTTCGAGCAGGGCTTTTTGTTGTGCCGAATCCATGGGAAAATCCTCGCAGGAACTGGCAGTCAATTCCGGAGATTAGGGGGGAATCACACGAAAAGCAGCATCAAGGGACACAGCGGTATTTCCAAAATCGTCTATAACCTCCAAGTTCCATAGGTAATGGCCATTGGGAAGGTTGCCTGTTTGAAGGCTATCTTCGCCAGCGGCGATATTGGCCTGCTGCCAATACAATACCGGAGCCTGCCCGTCATTGTTGAAAACGCGCGCCGTATAGGTAAAGTTAAAATTGGCCGAATAGGGATCCCACACCAGCCACGGATCAGGCACATAGACCTCTTCGTCATAGCCCGGGCTGTAGGTATAGGGCACGGCATCCAGAAAACGAAGTATGGTGGCGGGATCGCTCGCTACGGTGACGCCGGCCGTATCCAGCACGGCGCAGAAGAAATAGTGCCCGATAATGCCTTCGACTGATCCTCCGGGCAGAGTATTTTCGTTGATGCTGGTAAAGTAATAAAACGAGCCCTGCACTTGGGAATCAAATGTCATCTCCCATTGAAGCCCGAGCTGCGTGCGCAAGAAGACCGTGTCAATGTCGTTGATTCCATCTGGGAGACTCAGTGCCGCCTCGGCCCGGATCTGATAGTATAGCGAAGGTATTGCGGGAGTATTTATATAGCGGGAGGTGACCTGGAGGAATTGTATGACTGGGAGTCCATTTAGGATGAAGTTTTTGCCGGTGATCAGGCTGGTATCTGAGACGGAAATCGCCATGCTATCAGAAGCAAATCCTGCCAAGAAACATTTGAGCAGGTAGGCCCCAACGGGAACGTTGGTAACCATAAAGTCTCCGGCAGAATTGCTAAAAGCCCCTCGAACTGGACCCTCTCCAGAGGGGGTGGCGATGACCTCGGCTCCACCCAGTCCATACCCCGTGTAGGTGGTGACCCGCCCCGATATACCGCCGGCCCCCGGGCGGATGTAGTTGTCCGCATCGGGATCATAGGGATTATCACGCGGCGCATTGCAGCCCACGGACAGCAGCGCCAGCATGAGGAGGAAATAGTGCCGAGAAGGGCGCATGATCTTTCTGCAAAAAATGCACACCACCGGGAAATTTTCATAATGTAAACCGCATAGAAGCAAAAATCAAGCAAAAATCCGACTTTTTTGAAAAGCATAAAATTCTTGCATAAAAAAACCGGCCAAAGCCGGCTTAAGTTATCCGAGTCTCGCACCTATTTGACCAGATTCAGTTTTTGGACCAAAACGCCCTGTTCAGTTCTCAACTCGGCCCAATAGATGCTCGAACTGAGATTCAGGGGATCCCATACATAACGGTTTTCGCCAGCCTGCAAGAGCCCCACAGGGAAATGGTGAACCAGCCTACCCGCCTGATTGTAAATGGAAATCCGTCCGATCTGTGCCTGAGGCAGGGTGACCACGAGCTCAACCTGGGCATTGAAAGGATTCGGAAACGCGCCAAACAGTGCGAAGTTCACCGGAGCGGGCGCCGGCGAAGGGACGTAGGTAGATTGATCATAATAGAAACAGCCCAGGTCCGCACGGGTGAGGTCGGGATCCGGAGGGCTCAAGGGATTGCCAGCATCAATGCACGACGATTCTCGCATCAGATGGAAATCGCTGACAGGGGGATTTACGAAAAGGGGATCCACCACCATCGTGCCCACACCGAGACTGCAACCCACGACATTTTGATAGTGATTATAGAAATCGCAATAGCGAATCAGCGGTTCGTTGCCGCCCAGGGGATTATCGTACACTCCTTCCGAAGCGCCATCCCCAAAGAGGATGCAATTCTGTATCAGTGGATCCGAGTCTTCGATTAGATAAATATCCTTCGCCGGGAAGTTCAAATCGGCTTCCACGGCGATCGTGTTATTCAGAAGGTTGGGACTGCTCAGGGTAAGGCTGATTCCAAAACAGATATTTTGTCCGTGAGTCTGAATTAGATTGTATCGGATGGTAGATTTACTGGTCCCCGTGCCCTGGATGCCGCAGGCCATGCCTGTGGCATTGATGAAAATCATGTTATAGATAATTTGAGGCTCGGAGTAGTCAATCCAGATTCCGAAGGCATTTTCGCCGCTGGGATTTACGGTGCTGTAAATTCGGGTGCCGCTGATATTCGCATCGGAATGATAGAGTTCGATACCCTTCGTGTCGGAGGCACCATCGGCTCCAACCGAGATGATGGAATTGCTAACTTCAAAATCCGAATAAATTCCCTTAATGCCTACCGTTTTGGCCAGAATGGCGCAATGGTTGATCGTCGGCTGGCTGTAAACGCATTGCACGCCCCACAAGGGCGCGCTGATCGAAGCGTAGTTGAGCGAACAACCTCCGCTGCCATTTAAAAACCAGATTCCCCGCCAACTGGTCGTATCGAGATTGCGAAAGAGAACCGAATCGCCCTCTTCGCCCTGAACCAGCAGAGTCCCATACACGCGAACGGAATCCGGGCTGTTGAAGTAGAGCTCGACGCCGGGATTAAGAACGAGGGTGGTGTTGTGCAGAACGATGAGGGTATTATCCACGTAATAGGGATTGCCGGAGGAAGACCAGACGCCTTCCACCGGCCCGCTGACGTGAGTTTGGGCAAAGATCCCGACGGGGATGAACAGGAATAGGCAGCGGCGCGAGAACCAGACCAGGAATTTTCTTGCGAGCACTGCTCCTCTCCAAGGTGAGATTTGGACGAATCGAACTATCTATTCTATCCTTAAACTGCAGGATTAGGTCTCCCCAAAAATTCAAGGGAACATACGGAGCCAATTTAAATATAACAATTCCCTACCCAAAAGTCAAGCATTTTCTTCACAAATTGCGTTTTTTCATCTGGATGGATTCCAATCCTTTTGGGCATTTTCCAGCTATTTTCGCAGAGCGGCGCTCAACGACGAGTCGAAAAACAGCTTGACTTAAGACCTTAAAGAAATTAAATTTACGTTTTGTCTCATCCTTCTCTGCCATCATTAGATCGCCATGGCCGACAACCTGGTTATCACCCGAAACCGCAAGGCGCTGCACGAATATCACGTGCTGGACCGGCTGGAAGCCGGCATCGCACTGCTCGGCACCGAGGTCAAGAGCCTGCGAGCCGGCAATGCGAACCTGAAGGATAGCTATGCCTCGGCCAAGGACGGGGAGATTTTTCTTTATCAAATGCATATCGGCCCTTATGACAAGGGCAACATCGCCAATCACGACCCCCTTCGCTACCGGAAGCTATTGCTGAAGAAAAAGCAGATCCGCAAATTGGAATTCAGCCTCAGCGAAAAGGGGCTGACCCTGGTGCCGTTATCCCTTTACTGGAAAAATAACCGGGTGAAGGTCGAATTGGCGACGGTGCGAGGCAAACGGCAATACGATAAGCGCGCCGCCATCGCCCGGCGCGAAGAGGCGCGAACTATGGATCGCGTCCTAAAGGAATTCAAGAAACGAACCTGATCATGAACCGGACCGGCCCGTCATTCCCTCCGACGCGAGAGCAGATGGATCTCCTCCTGCGGGGAGCCCATGAAATCATCTCGCCCGAAGAGCTTGAGAAAAAGTTACAGCGATCTCTGGCGACAGGTCAGCCGCTAATCGTCAAACAGGGCTTCGACCCCTCAGCGCCGGATCTCCATCTGGGACATGCGGTGACCATTCGCAAGCTGAGACAGTTTCAGCAGTTGGGGCATCGGGTCATCTTCCTGATCGGGGATTTTACCGGCATGGTCGGAGATCCTTCCGGCCGCTCCAAAATGCGCCCGCAGTTGACGCGCGAAGAGGTTGAAAAGAACGCCGAAACCTACAAGGAGCAGGTCTTTAAAATCCTCGACCCCGCCAAGACCGAAATTCGCTTCAACTCCGAATGGCTGGGCAAGCTGGACATCTACGCGTTCTTAAGTCTGGCGGCAAAGCATACCGTCGCGCGGATGCTGGAACGCGATGATTTCCTGAAGCGCTATCAGGGCAACGAGCCGATTTCCATTCTGGAATTCCTCTATCCCCTTCTCCAGGCCTATGATTCAGTCGCGCTGAAAGCCGACATTGAAATGGGAGGTTCGGATCAGAAGTACAACCTGCTCTTGGGCCGCAAAATTCAGGAAGAATATGGTCTGGAGGCCCAGGTTGCCTTCATGATGCCGCTGTTGACGGGCACGGACGGCAAGGAGAAGATGTCGAAGTCACTGGGGAACACGGTGGGCATCTGCGACCCGCCTGAAGAGATTTACGGACGCCTCATGTCCATTCCCGATGAACTGATCCTGAACTATTTCACGCTAGCGACGGACGTTCCGGCGACGGAAATCAAGAAAATCGAAGCGGATCTCAAGGGTGGCCAGGTCAATCCCATGATTCACAAGCAGCGGCTGGCGCGGGAAGTAGTGGCGCTCTATCATTCCGATGCGGCGGCAAGCGAGGCCGAAAAAGATTTTCTGACGAGATTTCGACATAAGGAAATTCCATCAAACATCCCTGAAGCAAAAATACTGATCACCAAAGGCACTACTAGTATGCCGGTCCATGCATTGCTCTGGGGTGCCAATCTAATTTCGAGCAAAAGCGAGGCACGGCGAATGGTAGAAGCAGGCGCAGTGCGTTTGGATGGAGTAAAAATAAACGATTTCCGCCAAGAGGTTCAACTGAGAGATGGTCAAGTCCTGCAGGTGGGTAAGCGCAAGATCGTTCGCATAGTTCTCAATTGGCCAGATGCTATCTAAAACAAATAAATCATTTGCCTATCAAGATCTGGATCGATTTGGATTACTCCTTGCAGATGACTTAGGAAGAGTCAATCAGGAGATGCGCCGCGTCCTGGCCAGCGATGTCAGGCTGGTGGATAACGTCGTGCGCTATCTGGTCAAACGCAAGGGCAAGATGCTGCGCCCGGTCTTGACCCTTCTGACGGCACGGCTCTTCGGGCCAGTCCGGCAGGAAACGGTCAAGATCGCGATCATCGTCGAGCTGCTGCACGCGGCGACGCTGGTTCATGACGATGTGGTGGACGAATCCCCGCAGCGACGCGGATTTCCCTCCCTGAATGCCATCTGGAAGAATAAGGTTTCCGTGTTGGTCGGAGATTACCTGCTGGCCAAATCCCTGACCGAGATGCTCGATTTGCGCGATTTCGACGTGCTGGATGTGCTCTCCACCACGGCGCGGCGCATGAGCCGGGGGGAGCTCCTGCAGATCGCCAAGGCGCGCAAATTGGACATCACGGAAGAGGTCTATTTCGATATGATTGCCGACAAGACGGCGGCGCTATTTTCGGCCTGCTGCGAACTGGCGGCGGTGACCTCCGGCGCCGACGGCGAAGCGCGCGTTCAATTGAGTTTATTCGGCGAAAAGCTGGGATTGGCCTTTCAGATCCGCGATGACGTGCTGGATTTCGAAGGACGCAAGTCGCTGCTGGGCAAGCCGACGCTAGGGGACGTGAAGGAGAGGAAAATCACTCTGCCGCTGATTTACGCCATGCGGCAGAGCCGGGACGGCGAGGGGAAGAAAATTCTCAAGCTGATTGAGCGCGGCGTGAAATCAGAACATCGCCGGCAGGTGCTGGAATTTCTGGAGCGCCATGACGGACTGGGCTATGCTCATCGCCGCGCCGAAATGCTTAAAGCCGAGGCGACTCGGTGCCTTGATTTCCTGCCCCCCTCAAGCGAAAAGGAAGAGCTTGAGGCCTTCGCTCATTACGCCGTCAGTCGCGTCAAATAGCCGCGCACAGAGAGTTCCCATAATGCAAGAAGGCGGACCATGTCCGCCTTTTCCGCATTTCCATTCTTCAGCGTCACATCCAGGTAGAGACTATCCACTGAATAATGGCTGCGGCGCCGATGCAAATCGGTAATGTTAAAACCCACGAAACAAGGATTTTCGACATGAGGGTCCAGCGAACGGCGCTCAGACGTTTCGAAGCGCCCACGCCTACGACAGCCGAAGTAATCACATGCGTCGTGGAAACCGGAAGGCCAAAATGGCTGGCGCCCAAAATGACCAGCGAAGCTGCCGATTCGGCGCCAAAGCCGTGCACCGGCTTAAGCTTCATCAAACCAACCCCAAGCGTCCGGATGACGCGCCAGCCGCCAACAGCCGTGCCCAAGGCCATAGCGGCTCCGCAGATGAAAACTACCCATCCCGGCACATGGAAACTTTGAATGGCCCCGCTGGCGACCAGCACCATGGTAATCACGCCCATGGACTTTTGGGCGTCGTTGGAACCATGCGAATAGGCCATGAAGGCGGCTGAGACTATTTGCAATTTGCCGAAAACGCCATTGACCTGCGAGGAGGTGCGATTGCGGAACAGAACATAGATAAGATTCATGACCAGCAGGCTGACGGCCAGCGCCAGGAACGGCGAGATCAGCAGGGCGAGAAAGATTTTGGTCAAGCCGGCGGCGTGAATGGCGTGATTTCCGGGCGCACCCATGACCGCGCCGACCATGGCTCCGATCAGAGCATGAGAGGCGCTAATGGGCAATCCCATCAGCGTCAGGACGACATTCCAGGCTGCCGCCACCGCCAGGGCGACAATTAATATGCTACCCTGCAGAGAGGTAGGATCTACGATTCCCTTGCCGATCGTCTGGGCCACTTCCGTATTCATGTAAGCGCCGAAGAAATTCAGGCCGGCGGCCATCATCAGCGCCATAGAAGGCGAAAGCACCCGCGTCGAGATGACGGTGGCAATCGCATTCGCGGAATCATTGAAGCCGTTGGAGAAATCGAAGAGCAGGGCCAGGAAGATGGTGGCTAATGCGACCAAGGAAAGATCAGGCATGCTTCACGCAGATTCCTTCGATGACGTTGGCCACGTCTTCGCACTTGTCAATGGCGGCTTCGATGAATTCGTAGATCTGCTTCAGCTTGATGACCACGATGGCATCCTTCTCGGTCTCGAAGAGGTTCGCCAGCGCCTCCCGCTGGATCTGATCGCCCTGGTTCTCGAGATCATGCACCTTCTCGAGGCCAGGCTTGATGCCGGCGTAGGTCAGACGAGGCTGCAGGCTGGCCACCAGCTTCTCGACCTCGGCCGTGGCGTTGTCCAAGACCTCCACGAGCGGCAAGAGCCGGCCCGGGGGGGTGCCGATGCGGTAGAGCTGAAGGCGAGAAGCCGCTCCATCGAGCAGGTCCAGCACGTCATCCAGGCGGATGATGAGCTGGTACATATCTTCCCGATCGAAGGGGGTCAGGAAGCTGCGATTCAGGCGATCCACCATCTGATGGGTCAGATTGTCGCCGACATGCTCCAGCTCCTTGACGCGCTGGATGGAATCCGTGAGCCTCGGTTCGCTGAAATTGCGAAGCAACTCGAGAAACACGGAGGAGGCCTGGTGCAGGCCGTGCGCCGCGGCGCTGAAATTTTCGAAGAACCAGCGGTCCTTCGGAAAGAGTTTTGACATAGGGGGAACGAAGGGATTATGGCTTTGATAGGAAATTCACGCCCATTTTAATAGATTGCTCCCTAAAAAACAAGCGGAATCTGCACTATGAATTTTGCTTGCCGCGCAAATTGACAATAAATAAAATAAGAGGGACGGGCTTAGCCCGTCCCTCTATAGCTACGCCGGCGCTGTTCCCCTGAGGGCCGGCTCTTCCTATCTTGAAATTACCGCGGCGGGATCTTCTCCCGGCGCGGCAGGGTAATCAGAACCCGCGCGCCGCCTGCCTCGCGGTTGCCGACGGCGATAGTCCCGCCCCAGCGTTCCAGCCGGGATTTGGCCAAGGCCAGACCCAGGCGCCCGCGAATCGAACGATCTTCATTGACGATAACTTCCGAGGGCAGCGGCCGAAAAAGACTGGCAAGCGCCTCTTCGCTGAAGCCCGACCCCGCATTTTCAAATGTAATGTGCACCCGTTCCCCCTCGCTGCTGGTTTGGATGCGAATCCAGCCCGACGAAGCCTCGCGTTGAGCGTCAACGGCGTTCAGCAGCAAAGCTTCCAGCGCCAGGCTGAAATCGGCGTAAAAACCGTAGACATTAGGCAGCGGCTCCTGCAGCGCCAGATCCACCTTCACGTAATGTTTGAAGTACAGATCGGCTTTCAAAAAATTTATTGTGGCGCGCAGGATTTGGTTGATATTCTGCGGCTGCGGCTCGCGAGTCAGCTCGTTGTCCAACTTGGTGGATATTTCGGCGATGCCGTCGCGCAACTTGCGCGCCAATCCCAAAATCGTATCCAGTTCCTGGCTCAGCTCCGGCCGCTTCATTTTCATCACTTCGGCGTGGCCGATTATTCCAGCCAGCGAGCCGTTCAGATTATGCACGATCCCCACGCCCAGGCGGCCAATGCTGACGAAGGGCTCAAGCAATTCATAAAGATGCAGCCAATCGGAAGCGTCGCTGCCCGAGCTTTCCGCGGCGCGAATTTCCCCGTGCGAATCTGCGGCCGAATCGCCGGTTCGCTTCTGCTTTGATCCTCGAGTGCTCTTTTGGCGGGATCCGGCACGAAACTGTTCATCTACCAACATTTTGTCTCCTGTGAGCCTGATACAAAAATAATTTGCAAATAACGTGCCGTGATCATTGCATATCGAATAAATTTTTCTAATATATTATAATTATTAGCTTTGGAAAATTGCTCTGGGTTTCGAGGATAAAGGGATGGAACGATCAGAGGGAGTTGTGACCCTTGGAGCGGCAGAAATGGAGCCGAATGCTATAACAATTGGCCGGGGTTCGCCAGAGAATCGAAGGGGAGATCAGCCTGTTCCGCCGTGGGCTGCCCCTCCTTGTCGCGGTCTAAGTGGTAGCGGAGCGTGCCGCGGGGGATGCCCAGCAGCCTGGCGGCGCGGGCTTTATTGCCGTTGGTAATTTCGAGGATGCGATTGATCAACTGCTGGTTGGCGTCGCGAATGGCGTTGGTTGTGTTGTTGAGATCAACTTTCAGGCTGATGCAGAGGGCGTCCTCTTCCTGCACTTGCGGCAGCGGGGCGGCCAGTCCCAAATCCTCGGCGTCAATGATTTGATTGCCGCAGAGGAGCACCACGCGCTCGATCAGGTTGCGCAGCTCCCGGACATTTCCCGGCCAGTGATAGCCCACCAGCATCTGCTCAGCGGCTGGGGAGAAACCCTTCAACTGCTTACCGAATTTGCGGCTGAATTGATCCAAGAAGAACTTCGCCAACTGCAGGACGTCGCCTTTGCGCTCACGCAGGGGCGGCAGTTCGATGCGAGCCACGTTCAGGCGATAAAAGAGATCGCGGCGGAAGCGCCCCTCTTCAACAGCCTGACCCAGGGGCAGATTCGAGGCGGCGATGACCCTAAGATTCACCTGCTGGAGTTTCGTGCCGCCGACGCGATAGAACTCCCCTTTTTCCAGCACGCGCAGGAATTTCACTTGAGCTTCTTCCGAAAGTTCGGCCACTTCATCGAGAAACAGATTGCCGCCGTCGGATCGCTCGATAAAGCCGATGCGGCCGGCGCGATCGGCGCCGGTGAAGGCGCCCTTTTCGTAACCGAAGAGTTCGCTTTCCAGCAAATTTTTAGCTACCGCGCCGCAATTCAGGGCAATAAACGGCTGCGCAAAACGGGGCGAAAGATAATGAAGATATTCGGCGATCAGCTCCTTGCCCGTGCCGCTTTCACCCTCAATCAGGACGGTGATATCGGTTCCGGAGAAGGTCTGCACCAGCGAGAGCACCTTTTTGATTTCCTGGCTGTTGCCGATGATCTTCTCGAATTTATTCTTGTCCACATGCCGCTGACGCAGCTCTTCGACCTCTTGCTGCAGGGTCAGATTTTGCAAAGCCTTCTCGATGCCCAATTTGAGTTCGTCAACGTTGAAGGGTTTTTGAATGTAGTCGTAGGCGCCGCGTTTCATGGCTTCGACGGCGCTGGGCACGTTGGCAAAACCGGTAATCATGATTACCAATTGGGACGGCTTCTTTTCCTTGATTGAGCGCAGCACTTCGAGGCCGTCCATGGCGCCCAAACGCAGGTCCAGCAGGATCAGATCATAGGCATGTTCGCAGGCCAAACGCAAACCCTTCTCCCCAGATTCCGCGGAATCCACATCGAAGCCGGCAGCCTCCAAGACGCGCCGAATCGAGCGCACGATGGCGGTATCGTCATCAACAACCAGGATTTTCCATGCCATAGGCTAATTCCCTTCGAAACGCTCCTACGGTTGGCCCCCCCCCCGAGTGGCGGTATTTCGCCACCGCCTAAGTTAATATATTCGATCGGGGATGTCAAGTCAAATTCACGCCCCTTTCTTGACCGCACAAAAAGGGAGAATTTGATTGAAAGATGCGTCAAAAATGCCTATATTCCCCCCGTCCAGGCTAATTTCCATGCGTAAATCATGAAGCAGCGCACAGCATTGGGGCTCGATCTGGGCGGCACGCAAATCAAAGCGGCCGTGGTCCGCGAAGACGGCCAAGTGATTCATCAAGCCCAAATTGAGACTCCTGCCTCTCGAGGCGTTGATGAGGTCGCTGAGAGGATCGTCGCTATCAGCCGCGAAGCGTTGGAGCAATTTCCGGAGATCACCGCCTGCGGGCTGGGCGCTCCCGGACTTGTGGATCTCGAGCGCCGCACGGTGCGGACGGCGCCCAACTTTCCGACCTGGAGAGACGTTCCTCTGGCGGAACTGATTGCGCAACGCCTCGGCAGTTCTGTGATCCTCGAAAACGACGTAAATTGTTTCGGCTTGGCGGAACAGCGCTGGGGGGCCGGGCGCGGATTTCGGCATCTGCTGGCTCTGGCGGTGGGCACCGGCATCGGAGGGGCGATCATTCTCAATGGCGAGCTCTATCGCGGCAGCAGCGGCGCGGCAGCGGAATTGGGCCATATTAGTGTGGATTTGTGGGGCCCGCGCTGCGGTTGCGGGAATTTGGGCTGCGCCGAGAGATACCTCGGCGAACAGTGGTTCACTCAAGCTGCGCAGGTGGAATTGGATGACGAGACCATTTCATCGCCCTCCGAAATCAGCCGCCGCGCCGAAAACGGCGATCCGCTCGCGGTGAAATTTCTGGAAGGCCGAGGCGAAATCCTGGGCGTTCTCTGCACCACGCTAATTCATACATTCGATCCGGAGGCCATTATCATCGGCGGCGGCATTGCGCAAGCTGGTGAGCCGTTCTTCACCGGCGTCAAGAAGAGCATTCTGGAGCGCGCCTATCCCATCCTGGCGCAGAAAGTGAAAATCATTCCAGCGCAACTGGGGACCATCGCCGGAGCCCTGGGTGCGGCCGCATTGGCGCTGGAAAACCGATAGCAGGCGAATCTATGCGAACCATAAATTTCATATTGGGCATCCATAACCATCAGCCCGTCGGCAACTTCGACCATGTCTTCGAGGAGGCCTATCAGGCTTCCTATCTGCCGATGGTGAAGGCGCTGGGCGATTTCCCCGGCGTGCGCATGATGTACCATACTACCGGCCCGCTCTTCGACTGGCTGGAGGCGCACCATCCGGAATATTTCGAGATTATAAATCGGCTGGTAGAGCGCGGTCAACTGGAGCTCATGACGGGCGGATATTACGAGCCGATTTTGGCCATCATCCCCGACCGCGACAAGCATGGCCAGATCGAGATGATGTCCTCCTATATCGAACGTCGCTGGAAAGTCCGGCCGCGCGGCCTGTGGATGGCCGAGCGGGTATGGGAACCGCATCTGGCCAAGCCTTTGAACGAAGCCAGCGTGGATTTCATCACTCTCGACGACTATCATTTTTTTTCCGCGGGGCTAAATCCCGACGATCTGCTGGGCTATTACCGCAGTGATGAACAGGGATATCCGATCTCGATCTTCCCCATCAGCAAGAAGCTGCGCTATTTGATTCCATTCGGCGAACCGGAGGCGGCTCTGGCCTATCTGCGCGAACGAGCGGATGAAGAGGGTGATAACCTCTTGGTGATGGCCGATGACGGCGAGAAATTCGGTCTCTGGCCGGGGACGTTCGAATGGGTGCACAAAAAGGGCTGGCTGCGCCGCTTCTTCGCCGCGCTGGAGGACGCCGTTGGTCAAGGGTGGTTGAAGCTGACCACCTGCTCGCAGTTCATGGCTGAGCGCCCGGCGCGGGGCCGGGTCTATCTCCCCTGCGCCAGCTACTTCGAGATGAGCGCCTGGTCGCTGCCGGCGGCCGCCGGAGCGAAACTCGATCAGATCCAGCACCGCTATCGGGATGAGGGGAGTCTTGATGAAGTGCAACCGTTTTTGAAGGGCGGATTCTGGCGCAATTTTCTGGCCAAGTACGACGAATCGAACCAGATGTACCGCAAGATGCTCTGGATTTCTGAGCAGTTGCAGGAAAAGGGGCAGGACGTCTCGTTCCCGCCTGCCGAGCTTGAAGAGGCGCGCCGGGCTCTATACAAAAGCCAATGCAATTGCGCTTATTGGCATGGCGTCTTTGGGGGATTGTATCTCCCTCACCTGCGGCAGGCAATTTACCAAAATCTCTTGGAAGCCGAATATCATCTCAATTGGCCGCAGACGCCTTTCACCTGGGCCAGACAGGCAGATTTCGACGGCGATGGATCGCCGGAAATCTATCTGCGCAATCATCGCCTCGGAGTCATGGCTTCATTGCGCGATGGGGGATCACTTTATGAATTCGATTACCTGCCGACCCGTTTCAATCTGCTGAACACGTTGAAGCGCCAGCCGGAAGCCTACCACAGCCAGGTGGCTCAGGCCGGATCAGAGATTAAGGCCGGCGAGTCCATCCACGACCAGGTGCGCTCCAAGGAGCAGGGCTTGGATCAGTACCTTGTCTATGACCGGAACCGGCGCGGCGCGCTGATTGATCACTTTTTATCGGCGGAAGAATCGCCACAATCGCTGAGGTCCGGAAAGTACTACGAGCTGGGAGATTTTGCCGGAAAACCGTATGAGCGATCTCCTGGTGCGAGCTTGACGGGTAACTCCTTCGAGCTAATTCGCACCGCGGCCGTGGTGGATAATCAGGTCGAGCTTCGCAAGACCGTCATCCTGCCGGTCGGCGAAGACGCTTTGCAAATAAGCTATCGCATTCATAACCTCAGCAAGATTCCGCTGATCATCCTCTTCGCGCCGGAGTTCAATTTTGCCCTGTTGTCCGGCGATGATGCCGAGCGCTACTATTATCAAGCCGATCGCGGTCTGGATCGCGCGTCATTGAATTCGATCGGCATTTGCGAAGGGGTGAAGCGATTTTCTCTCTTGAATGAAAATGACGGCTTCGCCGTCCATTTTGAATTTGCCGAGCCCACGGAAATTTGGCGCTACCCTTGCGAAACCGTATCTCAGTCCGAAGGCGGCTTCGAGCGCAATTACCAATCGTCCTGCGTTCTGCCAGTCTATCGGCTCGGTGTCGCGGCGGAGGGGGAGTTTTTGACGTCGTTTAAGATCCGCTTACAGACGCTGCGCTGACGAGCGGAGGCGAAATAGCAGCAGAAGTGGAGGCAAATTCAGGATAGCCAACTGCAGGACTGAGACTGTAAGCCCCATGACTGGAAGTGCGAACAGGCCGAAGAGAATCGCCCCCAGGACAGCCCCAGTTACATCCAGCGCATAGAGTCCCCCCGCTCGCGCCGGCGAAGTCCCACCGAAATAACGCATCGCCAGCGGAAAGTGCATTCCGCCGAGCGTCCCCAAGACGCATAGATACACCATAAAGAAGAGCCGTTGCAGCCCACTCGCGGATCCGAGATGGCCGCCAGCGAGAGCGAATAGCAGCAGCGGCAAAACGAGCCAGGTGGCCTGAACTGCGAGCAGAGCCTTGAAATGGTGCGATTTGATGCGCATCGTGAAGAAGGAACCGACACCCAAACCGAACATATAGAGACCGGTCAGCATTCCCACCTCGCGGTACCCGCTGCCGAAGTGGACTTGATACTGAATCAAGGCCAGGATTTCCAGCGCAATCCCCGACAGCCCCGCTAAAAATGCCGCCCCCCCCGCCGCAAATGACAAGCTGCCTCCACCCCGCCACAAGAGCATCACAGCCGCCAATCCTGCAACCAATATTAGACTCCAATTCAGCGGCTGGAGAAAGCCTTTGGCCGCTCTCCAAATTCCCGCCCAGCCGCCGCTGAGCTGCTGCGACCAGAGGATCTGCTGCATCTGAAGACTGATCGGCTGAAGATCTCGATTGCGGCGCGCCGGCGGCGCATTTTGCAGAGCTTGCTCCAGCATCGCCGTGCGGCTGGATGATAGGCGGTCTCGCAGACGATAGTGATCCCAATAAATCGGTTCGATGCCGCGAGACGCCAATCTCGAGGATATGCTGTCGGCTTCGAGGGCAAAGCGGCCATTACGATCACCGGCGATAAAGAAAGCGTTGCCCCCCGGAAGGATCGCCGTCCGTGGAAATATGCTGCTAAGAGTGGCCTCAAGCGATTTGAGCAACGAAGCCAGATCCGGACCGATGAAATCTTCGGAAGATTCAATTGAAAAGATAAGCACGCCACCCGGGGCGAGCGCTCTCTGCGCGAGGCGGAACCCCTCGACCGTGTAGAATTTCGACAGCCGCGCTGTGCGGGGGCCCGGGAGATTCAGGAGAATCAAATCGTACGACTCCGGCGCACATTCGTGAAGATAAGTCCGTCCGTCACCTCGAATTCGACGGACTCTTGGTTCCTCGATATTCCGGGCCATCTCGCTTTCGCCGAGTATTTCAGCTAAATCGAAGATTGCCGGATTCAATTCGACAATATCAAGTCGCTGCAGGGTGGGATGCCGCAGGGCCTCGTGCACCGCGCCGCCCAGAGATCCGCCGATCCAGAGGACTTTTTCAGGCGCGGGGTGCTGGGCCAACGCCAGATGCGCGCGTTCCTCCGCGGTGGCAGGATCGTCCGAAGCGGCGAGGAGGAGGCCGTTCTCATAAATGGCCATTTGGCCGGCATTATCATAGATTTCAAGCAGCCCATAGGGCGTTTCGAGAATTTGGACCAGCTTTTGGCCGGGATGCAGGCGGACGGAGAGATGCTTCTCTATGGCGGGCACATTGGTGAGAAGCAGAATCCCAACAACGAGAACGGCCAGGCTCAAGATTGCAGAAAGGAGTCGCTTACAAAGGAGGGAAATGGATAGGATGAGCGCGGTGACGGCAAAGATGACGAGGAGCGAGGCGCCGGCAAAGTGCGGCAGAAAAATAAGCGTCGTCGCCATGCCTCCCAAGAATGTTCCCGCCGCCTCCAGCAAGTAGGTATGGGTGACCGGATTTCTCGAGAAAGCCGACTGCGCCGCGCAGCCCAGCGAAAAGAGCGCTCCGCCGGATAAACCGACCAGAAGTATGGAGGCGATCAGCGGAAGGAGCAATCCACCGCCACCCGCCACCGTGCCCGGTATCCAGTCTGTCGCGGCGGCCATTAGGGGCAGGACCATTGGAGCGGCGCAAGCGCTCAGGGAAAGAAGCATCAGCCCGCCGGCCAGGGGACCCGTTCGCAGCGAAATCCCGCGCCTTTCGGCAATCTTGACGCATAATGATCCCAGCGCGCCGCCGCAGGCGATGGCGAGGAGCCAGATCGCCAGGGTTAGGCCGAAGACGGTCTCATCTCCACCGGAAAGCGCCAATCCTCGGCGCAAGATCACCACTTGAGCGGCTCCCAGGAGCGCCCCGGCGCAGACCATGGCGGCCTGAATTTGCAGAGAGTGAACTCGCGGCGACATCATAAGCGGCGCAAGGCGAGAAATGCCCCCGCCTTGCAATCTATTTCGGAATGTGAATCCTCCAACTCGTCGGTTCAGCGCAGGAGTAGAACTTTAGCCGTTTGCGAATTCGACGCCGTGCCCAATCGGACCAGATAGATGCCCGAGGGCAAATCGGAAGCATCCCAGATCAATGAGTGCTCGCCCGGCGGAAAGATGCCCTCGGCGAGTGTGGCCACGCGGCTTCCATTGAGGCTGAATACCTCCAAGGCGATCCGCTTGGGCGCCGCCAGATTGAACTGCACCGTGGCAGAAGCATTAAAGGGATTGGGATGCGCTCCGATCAATCCAAATAATCTTGGTATGGGCGCGCCGCCGGGAAGGACTCCGCTCGACGGCAGGAAATCGCTGGGATAGCGCGGCCAGACCTGATAAACGTTGTACTGACTGATAATGCCAAGCAGATCGAAGGGCTCTTCAACACCCGGATGGCCGGCCCAGCCGTCGAGTTCCGTGTCCTTGTCAATGCGCATGACGAGGGTCTGGCCGCTGTTATCGGTGATAGCCAGGTTGGCGTCCTGTCCTGCGACCGGCCAAGCGGGGGAGGACGCCGTAATCCAGACGCCATTCAGCCGCACCAGCATGGACTCGTATTCCTCCCCTTGGCTGTTTGCGATCGCGCAGGTAACAATGGAGGGATCGGGGAGTGCCGCGCTATCGCCGACGTTGAGCTCGTAGATGGGCATGAGCTCGAGGAGGCCGTTATAGTCGTCCAGGCGCGCTTTCACCCAGAGGCAGTCACCCAAAGTGAAGCTAAACGAACCGCCGTACAGGTTTATCCCCGCCTGTTCATCCTGCATAAAGGCGTTGATGACGAAGGATCCTCCGAAGAGGCTCGAATTGACGTTGGCGATGCCGCTGGTCCAGAAAATTTCATCCGGCGGCGGGGGATCGTGGCGCAATTCATAGAGGGTGTAATAGAGGGCCTGCCCGGGGAGGATGTTGGGCGTGCCCGGTGTGAAGTACGGCGTCAGGTCAAAATCGGCGGCGTTGTTTTGAGTGTCGTGGCCGTCGGGAAAGCGGCACAAGCTGGTGCCTTCGGTCTGATCGGGCGCGGGCTGGCCTTCGCCCACAAAAATGGCGCCGCCGGAAAAAATGCCATAGCCGACGGCATCCATAGTCACGGAGTTGGCTTTCAGGAGGATGTTATCCGGGCCGTTCTGCAGATCTATCAAATTGCTGATCAGATCAACATTGGCGATATTCGCTGATTGGCCGACGACGAAAAAACCATCCGAGGGGATGGAGCCGACAAGATCAATGGTAACGTACTCTTCACCATTGGAACCATTCACGCCCACGATTTGGTAGCCCAGCAAGCTCAGGCCCACCGGCCCGAAAAGTTCAACATAGGCCGAATCGTCCGGGCTTCCGTAATTATCGTACACCACTTCGTTGATCTTCACCTGGGCAAAGGTTGTGAAATGGAACAGGCTGAGGCTGATTATCAGCCCCCAGACCAAAGGCGCGAACCTGAACATTCGGACTCCTCATCCTCCAAACTTCTTAAAGATAAGGAGGTCGCCTCGGCTTTTCAAGGGAAAAGAGGGGGAGATCAAGAAAAAGGGCGGGGTGTTCCCCGCCCTTCTGCCTGTCTTTGATTCCAGGATTAGCTGACGAAATTTTCCAGGGGATGGAGATTGATGATCTCATTGACTCCGCGCATATCCTCTTCGATGAAGCTGAGGTCATCGCGGAAGTTCTCGAGCAATTCGGGATTATCGTAGAAATCGCCGATTTCCTCCAGCACCTCGCTCATGACGCTGACACAGCGCGGGCAGAACTGCTGGCCAGTCAATTGGTTCAACTCATCCAGGGCCGCCTGGCGGCTGCGCGCCAGACGGTAAGGCCGGTCGCTGCGCATGGCGTCATAGGCGTCCACTACGGCGATGATGCGTCCTTTGAGGTCAATGGCTTCGCCGGCCAGACCGTCGGGATAGCCCTTGCCATCATAGCGTTCGTGATGGTGCCGGATGATGTCCCTCGTTGACGCCAGAAACTGAATGGGATCCAACAGCGCCGCGCCGATCACCGGGTGACCTTTGACAATGGAGAACTCCTCATCCGTCAGCTTTCCATTTTTCAAGAGCAGCGCATCCGGGACGCCGATCTTTCCGACGTCATGAAGCAGCGCGGCGTACTTCAGATGCAGCATTTCCGAAGGCGATAATTCCAGTTTCCTGCCGACGTGCAAGGCATAGTGCAAAACCCGTTCCGAATGGCCGCGGCTGAATTGATCTCGGGATTCCAGGGCGAAGAACATGGCCGCGATGGTGCCCAGATAGCTGCGCTGCAATTGCGAGAAAAGCCGCCGGATCTGGTTCTTCTGGCGCAGCAGCTTGACATTCTTCTGCATCAGCTCCTGGCTGAGTTCCTGCAGCTCGCGAGTGCGTTCCTGCACGCGCTGTTCGAGGGCGGTATTCTGCTCGCGGATCTGCTGCTCGAGCAACTCCTTTTGGCGCACAATCTGGTAGTATTCCATCGCCCGCTGCACGGCCACCAGGATCTCCTCCATCTTGAACGGCTTGGTGATGAACTGATAAACATAGCCGCGATTGATGGAATCAATGGCGATCTGCAGGTCGGCATAGCCGGTCATCAGGAAGCGCACCACGTCCCGGTGCTGCAGGCGCGCGACCTCCAGAAATTCGATGCCGGACATTTCCGGCATGCGGTTATCGCTGATGATAACGTCGGGTTTTTGGGAATCGAGGAGGGCGAGAGCCTGCCGGGCGCTCAAGGCTGTGAGGACGCGGTATCCCGCCTCGACGAAGGTTTCTTCGAGCAGTTGAACGATATCCGGTTCATCGTCCACCACCAACACGGTGTATGGATGCATCATCCCCCCAGTGACGATTTGGATGTCTAAAACGGCCTCAAGTCCTGAGCAGCACGGTCTCCTTCTGAAAGATTCTCACCGCCACAAACAGCGCGAAACCGGCATAAACGACGGTGGAGAAGAAGGTCAAGGCAATCAACGTTGGATCGTAAATGTCAATAAACGCATTGCGCAGGATCAGGCTGACATTTACGATCGGCACGAAGGCCAGCCGAAAATCCACTTCCAGCCCCGGCATCATGGAAGTAAGGGCCGGCACGATGGTCAGGAGCATCAGCGGACTGATGTAGCTCTGCGCTTCCTTGTAACTCCGCGCACTGACGGCGATGGCAATGAGACTCGCCGCAATCATCGCCGCCAGAGGTATAAACATGATGAAAACCAAGGCCACCGCCGCGGGATTCAACTGAAAAGACAAATCCTCCCCGGCGCTTCGAAGCGCGGTAGAAAGGCCGGTGAATTGCGAAACCACGGTGAGAGTCGTGGTGATTAATCCCGCCAGCATGGTCGTCAGAAATTTGCCCAGAACCAATTCCAGACGCGTCGCCGGACTGACCAGCAGGGTCTCCATCGTGCCGCGCTCCTTCTCGCCGGCGGTCAGATCAATGGCCGGATACATGCATCCCACCATGGTCAGCAGGATGACCATGTAGGGCAGCAGTTGGCCCATCATCGCCCCGGCCATCTTGGTTTGGGAGGCCCGATTGTCCCACTCGATGGCAAAAGGCTCGACAACGCTGGCGGGCAAATTGCGGCGCCGTAATTGCTCCTGAATCTGCTGCTGCCGATATTCTGAAAGCACGGCTTCAACTTTATCCCGGACCACCTCCGATTCCTGATACGATTTATCGAAAAGCACGCGGACGCAGAGGGTGTCCTGCCGGTCCAGCTCGGAAGTCAATTGCGCTTCAAAACCATCAGGGATTACCATCACGGCCAGGATCTGATGCTCCAGAAGCTGCTGCAAGAGAATAGTGGAATCTTCGATGCTGCTAATCACCTGCAGATCCGACCGATCCTGAAAATCGCCGACCAGACCGGGGGCCCAGCGGCTCCCCTGCACGGCGATGACCGACCTCCGCTGCTCCAGCTTGTGCATCTGCGAACTCATGATCGTCGCCACGCCATACATGAGGGCGGGGAAGATCACCACGGGCAGCAGAATCATTGAGACGATGGTTCGCCGGTCGCGGATGATGTCAAGGAACTCTTTTCGAAAGACGATCCAAACATTGCGCAATTTCATACCCAACACTCCGGGCGCGGTTTCATTTTTTACTGCAGAGCATCCCCGCGCAAGCCTCTATTGATCGGGGATTGCTCCACGGCAGATGAAAGCCGCCTTAGCTCTGTTATTGGTAGCCAAAACTATGCCGATTTGGGCCGCCAGGCGGGCGCGGTCAATCCCACGGCGCGCAGGAACACTTCTTCCAGGTCTTCGCAAGCATAGTGGGCGCGCAATTCGGCGATGGTCCCAGCGGCCACCAGCCGCCCATTGTGAATGATGCCGATACGGTCGCACAAGCGCTCCGCCTCGCGCATCACGTGAGTCGAGAAGACGATGGTCTTGGCGGCGCGCACTGCGTCGGCGATGAACTGGATGATGGCGTGCGAGGCAATGACATCCAAACCCGCGGTAGGTTCGTCGAGAATTAGGACGGGCGGATCGTGAATCATGGTGCGCGCAATGGAGATGCGCTGCTTCTGGCCGGTGGAGAGTTTATCGGTTTTTGCGTCGAGGAAATCGCCCAGGGCCAGAGTTTGGGAGAGCGTCTCCAGGCGCCGCTCGAATTCGCCGCGCGGCATGCCATAGAGGGAGGCGAAGTAGCGCAGGATTTCCCGGCCGGTCAACCGGCGATAGAGCCCGGTGTCTCCCGATAGAAATCCGATCGCGCGGCGCACTTGATCAGGCTGTTTGACAACGTCAAAGCCGGCCACGGAGGCCGTGCCGGCGTCGGGTTGAAGGACGGTGGAAAGGATCCTTAAAGTGGTAGTTTTACCGGCTCCGTTGGGACCCAGGAGACCGTAGATTTCGCCCGGCCGACACTGGAAGGAGATCCCGTCAACCGCTTTGATTCGACCGCGTTTTTTGTCGCTGAAACTTTTTTGGAGGTTTACGACATCAATCACGAATGGCTCCCGGCCAAGTCAGAATAAGCCCACGGCCTCAGGGGCCGCTCGATTCCCCCCGCCGAACGGCGGCCTCCTGCTGATACCAATCGGCGCGGTAAAGCTCGCCGCTCTTGGTGGAATGCACCAACCGGTAATCGCCGAAGTTGTTGCGATCTACGAAGACGAACATCACGCCGCCTTCGATGCTGTCATAGTACCAGATTTCATACGGGCGCGCGTCAATGTCGTGAGGGTGGAAATCTATCTTGTCCGGCGGGCCGTAGAGAAGATAGACTCGTCCGCGGTCCGTCTTCCAGCCGGACTTGCCCAGGTAGCTGAACTTCTGATCGGCATAATCCTTTCGCTCATTGAAGGAAGCTCGATATTCGTTGACCGCGGTACTGGGATCGGGATCGCGCTCTTTCCAGAAGCGGATGAGAAACTGCCGCTTGCCGTCGGGAGTCAGGGCGGCCAGCGAGCGCCACTGAGAATCATCCAAGAGGAATTTCAGTTCTTCGATGGCAGCATTGGCTTCCGCGTCCGACAAGGCGTTGAGCTGCATCTCATCGGGGCTGAGCACGCTTCCGGGCGCCGGTCTCGTCGCCGCGAAATCCTCCGCGCGGAAGACGAAAAACTTGGCGTCACGCACGGCGGTGGCGCCGGCGTTGCTATCCTCGACGCTAAGCTGAAGATAATACGTGCCGGTCTCCAGAGCGGCGATGGAGAATCCATCCACTTCGACGGCGCTGGAACCCACCTTTTTATGCGACTTCTGCGGCAGTTTCTTGATCTCCTGACGATCGGCGTTCAGAATGGCGCGATTCACTACGAAGGAGCCGGAGGTGTCTTTGAGGTTGTAGATCTCCGTGTAGTAGTAAACCATGGGCATCGAAGATCCATAAAGCCGTTCGGGATTGGGAATCACCATAAAGCCGTTTTTCCAGAATTTGCTCTTGGAGCTCGTCTTTTCGAGCCGGTTGGCGAGTTCCAGATTCGACAGGCACAGGACGCTGTCGCTGAAAGGCGCCAAATCGAGATCGAGACGGCGCATATAGGTGGTGTCGGCATGAACGTCTCGGAGTTTGCCCTCGAGGCGGTAACGTCCGGGCGCGAGCTGCGGAAAGATGGAGATATCGGGCAATTTCTGACGCGGAGTGATCTCTTCCACACTTTTGGCTTTATCCGCGACCTCCCACGAGGTTGAAGAAAGCAGGGAGTCATTCACGTAGAGATCCAGCGTCAGATTCATCAACGCCTCATAGCCTCCCCCAGCCTCAACAAATTTCAGCCCCTCGCGGTGCGTCATCAGATACACTTCGAGATAAATCAAGCCGCCTTTTTGCCTGTAAGCGGCTTGATCGAGCGTAAAGATCTGCTGCGCCTTCAGGGGCAGCGCTAAGGTCCAGAGGGCCAGCAACTTGATCGCCAGGCGCCGGGGCCGGCCGAATGCATTCAGGTAGTGTTTCATCCTTATTCACCCCCGCAAATCGTTCAGTTTAGCTTCACGGGAACCACTTTAGAGATTCCCTCCTCTTCCATCGTCACGCCCAGAAGCTGCTGGGCCTGAGTCATGGTGCGCTTGTTGTGAGTGATCACCAGAAACTGCGTTTTGCCGGTGAAGTTTTGGAGCAGCCGGCAGAAACGCATGGTGTTCTCATCATCCAGCGGCGCGTCAATTTCGTCCAGGATGCAGAAGGGACTGGGTTTTTCCAAATAGATCGCAAAGAGGAGCGAAATCGCGGTGAGCGCTTTTTCCCCGCCGGATAGCAGGCTCAGCGAGCCGATGCGCTTGCCGGCGGGCGCCGCCAGCAATTCGACGTCCGCTTCCAGAGGATCATCCCCGGAAAGCGTCAGCTCGGCCTTGCCGCCTTCGAAGACGTCGAGGAACACCTTCTGGAAATTCTGCTTGATGCGCTCAAAGCCGCCTTCGAAGCGCTCCTTGGCTTCGCGGTTCAGAGCGGCGATGGTCTGCTGCAGGTCGGTTTCAGCCTGGTCCAGATCCTGAAGCTGGCTGGTGAGGAAGGTCTGCCTCTCCGCCAATTCTTGATATTCTTTTTCCGCGGCCAGATTCAGCGGTTCGAGCGATAGAATCTTGCGCTCGATCTTGGCCAGAATCTCTTCGTCCGCCTGCTCATCCTCCAGGCCGTCGGTATTGATTCCTTCCAACTTTTTGCGCTCTTCGCGAATGGCCGCTTCCAGCTCTACGCTCTGCAACTGAGCCTGATGCACGGCCTGGGAAAGCTCGTCCAGCCGCGCACGGCAGGCGCGCACCTGATTATTGGCCTGACGCTGGCTTTCCTGCAATTCCATGCGCGAGGTATCATATTCCTCCAGCTTTAGGCGAACCTGCTGCATGTCGGCGGCCGCCTGCGCGACTTTTTCGCCCTGAATCTGCCGATCCAGTTTCAATGCCTCCAAGCGCTCGGCGCCCTGCCGGTCGCTCTGGGCCAATCCTTCCAGCTCGGCGGCGAGCTCCTCCAGGCGTTGATGGAGCTGCGCCATCTGGTCTCGCGTGCGTGCGATTTCGGCGTTGGCGCGCTCGTGAGACATCTGGATTTCGTCAAAGGCGACTCGGGCCGTTTCGCGCGCCTCCAGTGCGGCGGCTTCGGCCCGGGACTGCTCCTGCTGCTCGAATTGCAGCGAGCGCACTTTCGCCTCGAGGCCGTCCAAGTCGGTTCGCTCGCCCGAATCCGCCGGCGTCAGACTGGCAAGCTGGCTCTCGACCTCTGCAAATTCGCGCAGGGATTGCTGCAAGAGCAGATCCAAACTGACGACCTGGGCTTCTTTCTGCAGTTTCAGGCGCAACGCCCCTTCGTGACGATCTTCGCCCTGCCGGCGAGCTTCGGCGGCGCGCTCGAAAGCCGCGTGTGCCTCAATTTGAAGTGCATGCAACGCGGCGATGTTGTTTCGAATCGCGGTTTGCCCCTCCTCAAGCTCGCTCAGGCGACGCTCCAGGACGCTGCGTCGAGATGAGAGGCCAATCACGCGCGGGACTTCGTCCCGCGTGCCGCCCAGCACCCAGAGGCCGCGACCATCCGTGAATTCCCCCGCCAAAGTCACCAGCGCCAAGCCCGCCTCCGCTGCCTGGGATGCAAAGCGGCGCAGATCAGCCCGTGAACCCACCAAAACGACATGGCGCAGGAAATACCCCACCCAGCGCGCCACCGTAGTGGTGGATTCGATGACGGCCGCCAGCGCCTGTCCACCAATGGCCTGCGCCAGGGTCTGGGCGGCGCTAATGTCATAATGCGGAGGATGACCTACCAGGAGCGCGGCGCGGCCCGCCGTTTCGGACGCCAGGAATTCCAGAATGGAATCGAAATGATCGGTCGTTTCAATGACCCGCGAAAATGCCATGCCCGCCAGAGCTGTTTCGACAGCCGGCAAGTAGCGCTCGTCCAACTGCAGCTCATCCGCCAGAGCGCCGCTGATGGCGTCGGGGAATTTTGAGGCCAGAGCCCCGCCGGCGGAGTACAGCGGCGAACTGCGCCGGTGTAACTCCTGCAGATGTTCAATCTGAGCTTGCGCCTGCTGCCGCTGGGAGCTATTGCGATCCAATTCGCGCTCCAATAGCCGTTTTTGATTTTGCAAATCCTCGCTACGAGCCTCGTGCTCAGCATACTCCTTCTGCGCTTGAGCGAGCTGGCTTAATTTGGCCTCGAGGTCAGCTTGAGAGCCCGTCAACTCCGCCTGCCGCAAACTCAAATCATTTCGCAATTCCTGCTGCTTCTGCTGCAAGCCGGAGCGGCGATCCTGCAGCGACTGATTTGAAGCTGCCCGCTGCTCGGCGGCGCGGATGATCTGCGCCTGTTGCTCGTGAAGATGGCTTAGCTCATCGCGGCTGCGCTGCGCCGCTTGGCGAATTTCGCGGAACTGCTGATCTGCCAGCGTGAAGGCCTGGCGCCGCTCCGACAGCGTTGCCTGCAGCGCCGGCAGCCCCTCATCGCGTTCTTGCAGCATCCGCTGCGCTGTTTCAACCTGCTGAGATAAGCGGCCGGATTCGGCGTTGATCTTCTGGCGCTCCTCTTCGTTGCGTTCGATGCGCCAGGCCAGAGAGCGCATCTCCTCGTCCAGCTTGGATAAATCCGTCCGCGAATTTTGATAATGGGACTGGGCCGTCTCATACTGCGAGGCCGCGCCGTGTCGCTCGTTTTCCTGCGCCAGCAGCTCGGTTTCCATGCGCATCAGCTCGGCCTCAACCGTGGCCAGATCCGCCGAACAGGTCTCCTGTTCCGCCTGTCGCAGGCGAATCGTCTCCTGCAACGGCGCCAGGTCTTGTTCGAGCTGTCGCAGTCTGATCAAGACCAGCGCCGAACGAATGCGGCCGGCCTTGTCCTGCAGCCGCTTATAGGCCTTCGCCTTGGCCACCTGCCGCTTTAAGGCCTTGCCCTGCCGCTCCACCTCGGCCAGAATATCCTGCGCGCGATCGCGATCCAGCCGCGCATCCGCCAGGCGTCGCAGCGCCTCTTTGCGGCGCAGTTTGTAGCGCGTGATGCCCAGCGATTCGTCGAGGAGCCGCCGCAACTGCTCGGGATTATCCGAGAGCACGTCCTCGACCATCTTCAGCTCCATGATGCTGTAAGCGTCCGGGCCGATGCCGGTGCCCATCAAGAGGTCGAGCAGGTCCCGCAGGCGGCAGACCGACTTGTTTAGCAGGTATTCCGACTTGCCGGAACGAAAGAGGCGGCGGGTGATCGTCACCTCTTCGTATTCCACGGGCAGAAGGCCGTCGGTGTCGTGCAGCGTCATGCTGATTTCGGCCAGGCTCAAGGGGCGGCGCTTGTTGGTGCCGCCGAAAATGACGTTCTCCATTCTCTCCGAACGGAGCGCGGCTTCGCGCTGCTCGCCCAGCACCCAGCGCACGGCATCCACGATGTTGCTCTTGCCGCAGCCGTTGGGACCCACAATGGCGGTCACGCCCGGGCTGAAATTGATGTGCGTTTTCTGCGCAAAGGATTTGAATCCAAAAAGGTCTATGGAGGCGAGGTACATGAAAGCATTAAGCCTTTCTTTTTTGTAATTCCCGGTCCAGCAGAAGACTAATCTTGGCGGGATCGCCCTGCCCGCCCATCAGTTTCATCAAGCGCCCCATAAAGAAACGCGATAGTTTGGTTTCCCCGGACAGATATCTGGCCACTTCGGATGGATTTTCATCGAGCACCTGCCCGATCAACGGCAGGATGGCGTCTTCATCGCCGACCAGCGAAATTCCGCGGCGCTGGACAATCTGCGCCGCGTCATGCCCCGTGGTGAGCATCTCCTGGAATACTTCGCGCGCCAGTCCGGCGCTCAAGATCCCCTCCCCCATTAGCTTCGCCAAACCCGCAAGCATCGGCGGCGATAACGCAAATTCTTCGATGGATATTCCCCGTTCCTTCAAGTGGCGCAGGACGTCCACCAGCATCAAATTCGCCGAGTGCAGGGCCGATCCGCCCGCCGCAATAACGGCCTCGTAGTAATCCGCCAGACCGGCCTGATCGCATAGAATCTCCGCCTGCGCGGGGTGAATCCCGTACTGCCTCACGAAACGTTTGGCCCGCCGCCGGGGCAATTCCGGCAAATTAGCGCGGACCTCTTCCAGCCGGGCCTCGCAGATCTCGAGAAGGACCAGATCCGGTTCGGGAAAGTAGCGGTAATCATGCGCGGCCTCTTTGCGCCGCATGGGGCGGGCCTCATCGGCGGCCTCATCCCAGAGCAGAGTCTCGCGAACGACCTTGCCGCCCGCCGTCAGCACCGCCGCCTGGCGGAAAACTTCATATTCCAGCGCCCGCTGCACGGAACGGAAGCTGTTCAAATTCTTGACCTCCGTGGCGGTGCCAAATTCGCCCGATGCCGGATCCTGGAGCGATACATTGGCGTCGCAGCGCAGCGCACCTTTTTCCATGTCGCCGCTGCAGATTTGCAGGTGCTCCAGCAGACGTTTCAGGCCATTCAGATAGGCTCGCGCCTCCTGTGGCGACGTCAGATCCGGTTCGCTGACGATTTCGACCAATGGCACGCCGCAACGGTTCAGGTCCACCAGCGTTGAACCGGCGTCGAGGTGAAAGGACTTTCCGGCGTCCTCCTCCAGATGGATGCGGCGGATGCGCACGGACTTTTCCGCGCCATCATGGTCAAATTCCAGCGCGCCCCCTTCGGCCAGAGGCTGATCGTATTGCGAAATCTGGTAGCCCTTGGGTAAATCGGGATAAAAATAATTCTTGCGCGCGAACTGGGATACCCGCCGGATTTTGCTCCCCACCGCCAGGGCCAATCGCATGGCCAAACCGGCCATTTCGCGATTTAGAACCGGCAAAACGCCCGGCATCCCCTGGCAGATCGGGCAGGTCTGCGAATTCGGCGGCGCGCCGTAATCCGTCGCGCAAGAGCAGAATGCCTTGCTGCGAGTCGAGAGCTGCGCGTGGACTTCGAGGCCGATGACGGGGATGTAATTCATCACGATATGCCTGCCGCCTAATGTAGTGGCACGGCGTGCCGTGCCATTACAGTTATTGGCCAAAGCCGCAATTCAATTCAATATATTTCGCCGTCTTCAAAAGCAGCCCTTCGCTGAAATGCGGCCCCAGGAGCTGCGCGGCGATGGGCAATCCCTCCGCCGTTTTCCCGATGGGAATGGACAATGCCGGTATGCCCGCCAGACTCGCTGGCGTCGTGAAGACATCCGACAGATACATGGCCAGCGGATCATCGAGCTTTTCGCCGAGTTTGAACGCCGGCATCGGCGTCGTCGGAGTCAACATCACATCCACGTCGGCGAAGGCCGCCAAAAATTCATCACGGATCAGCCGCCGCACCTTCTGAGCCCGGGCGTAATAGGCTTCGTAATATCCGGCTGAGAGCGCGTAGGTTCCCAGCATGATCCGCCGCTTCACTTCATCCCCGAATCCTTCACTGCGGCTGCGCACATAAAGCTGCTCGAGAGTTTCGTACTGAGCGGCGCGCCGACCGTAGCGCACGCCGTCATAGCGGGCGAGATTGGAAGAGGCTTCTGCGTTGGCGACGATATAGTAGGCTGGAATTGCATAGCGCGTATGCGACAGCGAGATTTCTTTCACGTCCGCGCCCAAAGATCGCAGGCGCTCCTGAAGCCGCTCGATATCGCGCCGGATTTCCGGTGATAATCCCTCTCCATAATATTCCCGAGGCAAGCCGATTTTAAGACCCGATAGATTGATGCTCAGATCATCATCCGGAAGGGGTGCCTCTTCGCTGGTCTCGTCGCGCGGATCCTTGCCTGCCATCGCTCTGAAAACCGCGAGGAGCTCTTCCGGGCATCCCGCCAAGACGCCGATCTGGTCCAGCGATGAAGCAAAGGCCACCAAGCCGTATCGGGACACGCGGCCATAGGTTGGCTTCAGCCCATAAACTCCGCAAAAGGCTGCCGGCTGTCTGACGGATCCGCCCGTGTCCGTTCCCAGCGCGGCGTGACATAGGCCCGCCGCCACCGCCGCCGCGCTGCCACCGGATGATCCGCCCGCCACCCGCGTCGGATCGTGCGGATTGCGAGCAGAACCAAAACGGCTAAATTCGGTGGAGGAGCCCATGCCGAATTCATCCATGTTGGCGCGGCCAACAACCACCGCTCCTGCGTCCCGCAGCCGTTGCACCGCTGTGGCATCATAGGGGCTGATGAAATCCCCCAAAATCCGGGACGCGCAGGTCAGCGGCCAGCCCTGCTGAGCGATATTATCCTTGACAATGAGCGTTAGACCGGCCAGCGGCAGAGTCTCGCCCGCCTGACGATGCGCGTCCACTGAAGCCGCGTCCGAAAGCGTGGCTTCGGGCCGCGCGCAAACTACGGCATTCAACTGGGCCGCCGCGGCGATGCGATCCAGCGCCATTTGAGCGACGGCCGCAACAGTGGTCCTACCCCCGCGCAGATCTTCCTGCACTTCGCGCAGCGCCCGCATGGCTAACCCTTTAAATCGGGTTTCTTGGTGTCATCATCATCGTCCGTGGCATCAATGTTCAGCTCGCGCTGAAAGTCTCGGGCGGCCTTTTGGATCTTGCGCGTGATCTTGCCGGCCTCGCGCATAAAGTCCCGGAGCTGTTTTCCTCCGAAGAGAATGAACGCCGCGATGATGATCAGGAGGATTTCAGATCCGCTGGGGAACATGACGGGAATCAAGATTCAGGATGCAGCCGTTTGCGATGGACGACGTCGCCGACCAAGATGCTGATTTCATACAGCGCCAAAAGCGGTATCGAGAGCACCACCATGGTGAAGATGTCCGGCGGCGTGATCACCGCGGCGATGATCAGATTGATGATAATGGCGTAACGCCGTTGTTTGCGCAGAAATTGGGGCGTGACGATGCCCAGCCGCACCAGGAAATAGATCACCAGCGGCAGCTCGAAAACCGCTCCGAAGGCGAGCATTAGCCGCACCATAAAATCCACGTAGCTGCCGAAAGACCACAGGTTCTGGATTTTGCCGCCGCCGAAAGAGAGAAAAAACTGAGTGGCATAGGGCAAAATGTAAAAGCAGAACGCCACGCCGACCAAAAAGCTTACAGTCGAGGTGATCACGACCGGCAGAATGAATTTCCTCTCGCGCGGATAGAGCCCCGGCGCCACAAAGCGCCAAAATTGATAAAACACCCCGGGCGCGGCGATCAAGATGCCCACCGCCAGGCTCAACTTTAGGCTGACGATGAAACCTTCGGTGGGATTCAAGAATGCCAGGGGAAGTTTGCTTTCGGTGAAAAAGGAGGCGATCAGAAAATCCTGAATCCGCCCGATGAAGAGGTAGGCGATCAAAAAACCAGCGCAAACAATCAGTATGGATTTGATCAGCCGGCCCCGCAACTCGTCCAGATGTTCCCAGAAGGACATCTGCACCTTCTCGCCGGCCTCCTCGCGCACGGAATCGTCTACCATAGATCAGGCCCTACCCGAAAGTGGCGATGCTCTGGAAAAGCGCGCGTCCGTCGGCGCCGCCCACGCGAGCATTCATGCGCCTTTCGGGATGGGGCATCAAGCCCATGACATTTCCCGGCCGATTCATGATGCCGGCGATCCCCTGCAGAGATCCGTTCGGATTGGATTCCGCGCCGAGGCTCCCCTGGGCGTCACAATAGCGAAAGAGCACCTGCTGCCCGGCCTCTAACTCCTCGATTATTTCAGCGGGAGCGTAATACCGACCCTGCCCGTGAGCGATGGGGAGTTCGATGACGGAAGCGCCGTTATAGGCATGCGTGAATCGCGTGTCTTTTCGCTCGATCCGCAGGCGCACCGGCTCGTGGCGAAAGCGCTGCGTGTCATTGCGCAGCAAGGCCCCCGGCAGCAATCCGATCTCGGTCAATACCTGAAATCCATTGCAAATGCCGATGACCGGTTTGCCCTTCTGGGCGTGCTGATATACGGAGTCCATGACGGGAGAAAACTGCGCTATGGCTCCGGCCCGCAAATAATCCCCATGAGCGAATCCGCCCGGGAGAATGATGCAGTCGCTGCCTTCCAGATTGCGTTGCCGGTGCCAGATGAAGCGCACGGACAGCCCCAGTTCATGCTTCAAGCCCCAGTAGCAATCATGGTCGCAATTTGAGCCGGGGAAAACGACGATGCCGAAAGTCATGACTGGATGGCGATAAAATCAATTCAGACGAAGCCTCGACGAGGCTCTGCCTACTGCTGGATTTCGATCTTAAACGTCTCGATGTTGATGTTGGCCAGCAGGCGCCGGCACATCTCTTCCAGCCGCGGTCGCGGATCCTGACCGGCTGTGGCGTCAAACTCGAGGGTGATATAGCGGCCGATGCGAACTTCGGATACCTCGGTGTAACCCAAATCATGCAGCGCGCTGGAAACCGCGCGGCCCTGAGGATCCAAAATATCCGGCTTGGGTGTGATATGGATCAGAGCGGTCATAGGATTCGATCCGAAGGACTCTCCGAAGGAGCACTTCGTGCCTTCGGAGGATTCAGGATCCAGGAAAAATATGGCCTGGCGATAAGAGCAAGCTCATTTGACTTCTAACTCGGAATCAAGCTCTTCAGCATCATCTGCGGCGGCCAACCTGAAGACCGCCATGATCATCCCGCGCAGAATGTAGAGAAATATTATCGGGAAGAAGGCCACCGCCGGTTTCAGCGCCAGAACCGCCACGATGCCGATGATCACGATCAGCCGCCAGGGATGTTTCACGACTTCCTTGATGCTGAAGCGAGGAATTCTATCGTAAGGAAGATGGCTGACCATGAGCAGGCAGAGCAGCCACACCAGCGGAATGAGCAAGACCTCCAGATGTAGGTCGCCCCAAATGGCGTAATTGAAGATGATGAAGGTGGTCACGGCGCCAGCCTGCATGGGGATGGGAAGCCCGACATAAGAGGCTTTCTTCTCCCCGGGAACAGCCGTCAAATTATAACGCGCCAGCCGAATCGCCCCGAAAATCAGCGGCAGCGCCGCCAGCACGATGCCCAGAAATTCCAGGCGCTGAAAAAAGGATACATATAGGATTATTCCGGGAGCCGCGCCGAAGGAAACCACGTCAGCCAGGCTGTCCAGCTCGAGCCCCAGTTCGGTGGAGCGATTCATGAGCCGTGCCAGCTTGCCATCCAGCCCATCGCAGACCGAAGCGGCAATCACCAGCCAGCAGGCGGTCAGAATATTCCCCTCGATGGCTTGGATGATCGCCCAGAAGCCGAGGAAAAGGTTCATTCCAGTGAGAAGATTGGGAATCCAGGACATTTCGATTATTCCTTCCGAAAGAGCGCTACGATGGTTTCGCCAGCCCTGGTCCTCTGCCCCACCCCAATCATGAGTCGGCAGGGTTTGGGCAGGTAGAGATCCACGCGCGAACCGAATTTGATAATACCGAACCTCTGGCCGATAGCCGCCTTTTGACCCATTTTCAGGTGGCAGACGATGCGCCTGGCCAGCCATCCCGCCACCTGCACACAGCCAATTGCGCCATAAGCCGTGTTCAGCCGAATGTACTGTCGCTCGTTTTCGGAACTCGCCTTGCCTTTGTAGGCTCCGCTGAATTTCCCTTTTTGATATTGAAGCCCCGCCACTTCGCCGCTTGCCGGAATGCGATTGACGTGCACATTCAGCGGCGACATAAAGATGGACACCTTGACGTGCGAAGGGGCACCGCTGGGATCTTCCCGCCCGCCCGCCAGAAAGTCCGGTCGCGCATCCACGACTTCGATCACCCGCCCGTCGGCGGGAGCCACGGCGATATCCAACTGGTCCGGAGGGCGCCGGTCAGGGTCGCGGAAGAAATGCAGCGCGAGGGCCAAAGGAGCCAAGCTGGGCAACACAATCCAGACTGCCGTATTCTGAAAGAAGATCACGCCGGCGGAAACGCCCAGAATGCCCAACAGCGCCGCCCAGAGCAGAACTCCTTTTCCCTCGGGTGCAATGGCCATCAGGTCCCGAGAATGCGATCCCGAAGCTCGGCATAGGCCTTCTCCACACCCCCCATGTCGTGCCGGAAGCGATCCTTGTCCAGTTTCTTATGGGTCTTCTTATCCCAGATGCGGCAGGTGTCCGGGCTGATTTCATCACCGAGGAAAATCTCGTTATTCCGCCGGCCGAATTCCATCTTGAAATCCACGAGGATGAGGTTGCGACGGTCGAAGAAGGATTTCAAGATCGCGTTGACCTTGCAGGCCATGCGCCCGACGGCCCGCATCTCATCTGGAGTGGCGTGCCCAAAGGCGTAAGCATGATATTCGTTGATCATGGGATCGTGCAGCTTGTCATCCTTGAGGTAATGCTCGAGGATGGGATACTCCATGACCGTCCCCTCCGGGATATTATAGCGCGTGCAGAGGCTTCCCGCCGCCACGTTGCGCAACACCACTTCGACGGGGATGATTTCCAGCTTGCGCACCAGCATTTCCCGCGGCGAGACTTTCTCGATGAAGTGAGTGGGGATATGGTAATTCTCCAAATATTCGAAGAGAAATGCCGAGATATCATTGTTGATCTCGCCCTTATGGCTGATCGTGCCCTTCTTCTGTCCGTCGAAGGCCGTGGCATCGTCCTTGAATTCCTGAATCAGATAGCCCTCGTCACCGGACAGAAACAGGCGCTTGGCCTTCCCTTCGTAAAGCAACTCTCTCTTCTGCAAGGCAGACTCTCCTATGTCAGTTTAATTAGAATTCCGATATTATTCGGCGTGGAATTCCCGGGGCCGGCGATTTTACGACAGTCCCACGCGCGCGAAGATTTCATTCACGCGTTTCAGCGATCTTTCCAGGCTGAAGCATTCCGCGATCTCCTCCTCGGAAAGGTGAGCGCGGATCTCCTTGTCTTCCAGGATAAGCTTGCGAAATTCCACGCCCTCATTCACCGCCTGCTGCGCCGGACGCTGCACCAGACCATAGGCTTTGTCGCGGGCCACGCCTTTATTGACTAACGCCAACAGAACCGATTCGGAGAAAATGGCGCCGCGAGTGGCGCCCAGATTCGCCGCCATCACCTCGGGACGAATGACCAGATTTTTCAGCACGCTGTTGAAGGTCTTCAGCAGATAATGCAGCGCCAGCGCGCTGTCGGGCAGGATGACCCGTTCCGCCGAGGAGTGCGAAATATCGCGTTCGTGCCACAGCGCGACGTTCTCCAGACTAACTAAGGCCCAGCCGCGCAGCAACCTGGCCATCCCGCAGATTCGTTCGCAGAGGATGGGATTGCGCTTATGCGGCATGGCCGAAGAGCCTTTCTGTTTTGCCGCGAAGCCCTCCTGTACCTCGTTCACTTCCGTGCGGTGCAGATGGCGGATTTCCTGAGCGAACTTTTCGAGCGAAGTTCCGATCAGCGCGAGCGTCTGCATCCAATGGGCGTGCCGGTCGCGGGCCACCACCTGCGATGCCACCGGCTCAAAACCGATGCCCAGCGCACGGCAGACGTCCTCCTCAATGCGCGGATCGAGATGGGAGAACGTCCCCACCGCGCCGGAGATCTTCCCAACGCAGACCTCTCGCAAAGCCTCTTCCAGACGCCGTTGATGCCGCAGCATCTCGCTGTACCAGGAGGCCAATTTCAGGCCGAAGGTGATCGGTTCGGCGTGAACGCCGTGGGTTCGGCCGATCATGGCGGTCTGCTTGTACTCTACCGCCAGCCCGCCCAGGGTTTCGCGCACGTCCCGCAGATCGTTCAGCAGGATCTGTCCGGCCTCCTTGAGCTGCAACGCCTGAGCCGTATCGCCCACGTCCGAGGAGGTCATGCCACGGTGCAGATAGTCCGCCTCGGGCCCGACGTTCTCGGCCACAGAGGACAAGAACGCGATGACGTCGTGATGCACTTCGGCCTCGATCTCATTGATTCGACGGATGTCAAATCGAGCGCGCTCCTGAATGACGTGCAGCGCTTTTTCCGGCATCATACCGAACTTCACCAGAGACTGGCAGACGGCGATTTCGACTTTCAGCCAAGCGCTGAACTTGGCCTCTTCCGTCCAGATGACCGCCATGTCGGGCAGACTGTAGCGAGGAATCATATGGGCTTCCGATTTGCGTGCTGCGGGTTGCAAGCCGCGAGATGCGACTCTGGAGACGATGATATAGTTGCCAAGAGCTGATGGCGGGGAACTGACCGCTGACAGCTATCTCGGCATTTCCGCCAACTGCAGATAAAGATCTAGGGATTTGCTATCGCGATAGACCGTGAAGGTCAGCTCGTCGCCCACACGCAGGTCCTCATTTTCCAGATAGGATCGTACGGCGTTGTAATTATTGACCGACTGATGGTTGATCGCCATGATTACATCGGCCACCTGGAATCCGGCCTTTTCGCCCGGACTGTTGGGCTCCACGTCGGTGACCAGCACCCCATCAGTGTCGGGCAGCCTCATGGAACTGGCCACAAGCTGATCCAAATTCTGAATGGATAAGCCGGTCCAGTAGTTGCGATTCACGCCGCCGCTGGACCGCAGCTCATTTACGATTTGGCTGATGCGATTGATGGGAATGGCGAAACCAATCCCCAGGGATCCGCCGCCGCCTTCGGTCAATATCATGGTGGACATGCCGATGACCTGTCCCGGGCTGTTGACCAGCGGCCCGCCCGAATTGCCGCGGTTTATGGAGGCATCGGTCTGGAGCATGTCCTTGTAGAGGCGCCCTTCCCCCGTGCGCTGGAAGTCGCGATCGAGGGCCGAAATGACTCCCACGGTCACGGACGGTTTGTCGCCGACGGAGAAAAGTCCGAAGGGGTTGCCCAGCGCTATCGCCCATTCACCGATGATGACGCTGTCCGAGTTGCCCATCAGAACGGCGGGTAGGTTCTGAGCGTCTATTCTCAAGAGCGCGATGTCGCTGTAGTAATCCGCGCCCACGATCTGAGCCTGATGCTTCTCACCCGAGGTGGTGGTAATGACGACTTCCGTGGCGTTGTGCACCACGTGCTCATTGGTCACGATGTAACCATCCGGGCTGACGATAAAGCCGGAACCGAGATTTTCCACCGGCTGCCGATAGACTTTCTCTGGGAAAAGCTCGCGAAAAAGGGGGTCATCCCAGAAGGGGCTGCGAGTCCGGTACTCCCGGACTTGAATGACGTTGATGCCGACCACCGCCGGAGCCACTTTTTCGATGGCGCGAGTGATCGCATTATGGCGATCCTGGCTGATCTCATCCGTCCATCCCTGCCGCAGGGAAACCGGCTGCATACCGAAATGCTGCTCCGGCGAAATGGTCGAAACTTCGCCCGTGCGAGTGGAATCCGCCGCCATTTTCGGGTGCACCCGGGCGTATTCCCGATAGCCCAGAAATCCCACCGCGCCGAGCAGAAAGCCCAGCAGAATGTCGCGCCAGTATTTCACTTTGCCTTGGCTGCTTTTTCCCAGTCTTTCAGGAAACGATCTATGCCGGCATCCGTCAGGGGATGCTTCACCAACTGCTCGATGACCTTGTAAGGCATGGTAACCACGTGCGCGCCCATCAAAGCCGCCTGCACCACGTGCAGGGGATGGCGCACGGAAGCTACTAGCACCTCCGTCGAGTAGTCGTAATTCTCATAGATGGTCACGATTTGCTCGATCAACTCCATGCCATCCGTGCTCACGTCATCCAGCCGTCCCACGAACGGGCTGACAAAGGTGGCCCCGGCCTTGGCCGCCAGGATCGCCTGCGAAGGGCTGAACACCAGGGTCAGGTTGACCTTGATGCCTTCGCCGGAGAGGCTCTTGCAAGCTTTTAGCCCTTCGATCGTCATGGGGCACTTGACGGTGATGTTCTCATGAATCTTCGCGAGCTGGTGGGCCTCTTTCAGCATTCCCGGAGCGTCCAGCGAAACCACTTCCGCCGAGATCGGCCCGTTCACGATCTTGCAGATCTCCTTCAGCAGCTCAATGAAATCGCGCCCTTCTTTGGCCACCAGCGAGGGGTTGGTGGTGACTCCATCCAGCAGACCCATAGAGGCGGCCGCACGGATTTCATCGAGATTGGCTGTATCAATGAAAAACTTCATTTTTTCCTCTATTCAGCAGAATTGAGTTCTCTCGCACCCTCATTCCAGGATGTAAGGATAGGCCTGGTTCTTTTCGCCTTCCGCCTCCAGATCGGGGTATGCCGCATAGCCCACGCGCATGAGACAGAGCCCCGGCGCGGGCGCGCTCAACATCTCATCGCTCTTCGATCCCTGGCGAAGGAAGTCCGAAAACTGCTCCGTCGTAAACCGCCCCCGACAGGTATCCACCATGGCGCCCGCTAAGTAACGCACCATGTGGCGCAAAAAGCGATTGGCGACAATGTGAAAGCGCCATTCATCCTTCGCTTCGACCCAGCCGGCGGCATAAATCAGGCAGCGGTTCCCATGCTGATGCTCATCGGAGGAGGAATCCGCATCGGCTGAGCAGAACGCCGAAAAATCATGCTCGCCCAAGAGCTGACCGGCCAATTCCGGCAACACGTGAGTATTCTGCAGCCGCTTCGGTTTCCAGCCGTATTGGCGCTCCACTGCTCGCACGCGGGTGAACAGGCGGTACCGGTACCAGCGCCACTGGGCGGAATAGCGCGCGTGAAAGTCGGGCGCAGCCGCCTGAACGTCCCGGACGCGAATATCCAATGGCAGATTGCCGTTCAGCGCCCGCTCCAGTTGTTCAGGCGAGAATTTTTGCCGCGCATCGAAATGAATCACCTGCCCCAGGGCGTGGACGCCTGAATCGGTGCGCCCGGCTGCGTTGACTCGGATATCCTGATCAAAGAGCTTCTTCAGAACTATTTCGATGGCGCCCTGAATCGTCGGCGCGTCAGGCTGCCATTGAAAACCGCAATATTCAGCGCCGTCGTATTCCACCGTCGCCCGATAGCGATGTGCCGGGGTGGCAAATTCCGGTGGTTTGGGCTCCTGCATCCTAACGTCGATAGTCCCTATCGAGGAATCATCCAAATGACCGCGCCGAAAATCGCACACAGGAGGATGGCCGCGGCGTCGCTCCGCCTGAAATGCAGCTCCGTCATTTGAGTCCGCCCCTGACCGCCGCGATAGCCCCGCGCCTCTAACGCCAGAGCCAGATCATCCGCCCGTTTCAGCGCGCCGACAAAGAGCGGCAGCACAATGGGCACAAGCCGATGGAGCCGAAGGACGGTCCAGCCTTCCAAGGGGGCGCCGCGAGAAATCTGCGCCCGGCGGATGCGATCGGCCTCTTCCGCCAAAATTGGTACGAAACGAAACGCCATGGAGACAATCAGCGCCCCTTGGGAGACCGGCAGTCCTAAGCGCGCCAGCGGCCGCGCCAGTTTTTCCAGTCCATCGGTCAAATCCTGCGGCGCGGTCAAGGCCAGGAACAACCCTAAGATTAGGATCAGGCTGATCATCCGCAGGGTGAACAGCACGCCCGCCGCCAGCCCCTCCAGGGTCGCCACCAAGTGCACTCCGGGGATTTCAAACAGCGCCTGGCCTTTATGGCCCAGAAAGTGAATGGCGAAAGTAATTATAAACAGTGGAATGAAGGCCATCACGCTTCGGGCAATTCTGATCCCGGATAGACGCGATGCCATAAACAAGAATGCCAAGACGATCAAAAGAACTGCCAATTCAACCCAGCCACGGGCGGCGAAAGTGGCTATCAGCAAAATCAACAGACAGAACAGCTTGGCGCGGGGGTCCAGGCGGTGCAGGGCCGAATCGCCCGGAACAAAGTGAACGAGGCCGTACGTTTTGAGAGCCGCCGCCATATAAACCTTTAAATCTAATGCTTTTTGGGAGTGGAGTCAATTAGTTTTTGGGGATAATAAAAAGCGGTTAGGGCCGATTTGCGAATTAAAACACCTTAAGGACAAGGGCGCCCGGCCTTCCATCAATCGTCTTCAAAGGCCTTTCGCAAGGCTTCATCGTCCTCCGGCTTCCACCCGGGAGGCGCCGAACCGTCCCTCGCCCCGGACGGGGCCTTTTTCCCTTTATCCCTGGAATGCCTCAGTCCGGTCCAAAATTGCTCACTGGTCATCCATTCCAGGCCGCAGGTGCGAGCATAGGATCCGATGTCTTTGCGATCCGACGTCACGATCACCAGGTTCTTGCTGTGCTCGTGGCGGGAGATGACTTGACGCATATATTGATCCGCCGTACCGGCGACGAACAGAACCTCTACGCCCGAACGTTTCTCACCGGCGCGGTGAGGCCGCTTCCCGTCGAAAACGATCTTTAGGTGGGATCCGCTTCGTGGATCTCGCGCCGCCAGCCGCAGCACTAAACGCTCTCGCCGACTCTCGAGGCTTTCCTCGGGCGAGCCAGCGAGCTCTGGAATCTGATGCAGTAAGTTGTATCCGTCAATCAGATAAGTCTTCAACTGATCCTTGCCGGGCTATAGCAATGGCTTAAGGGCGGCCTCGAAGACGGCCTTATCGCGGTAACCGACAAATTTGGCTTTCACCTGGCCGCGCTGGTCAATCACGAACGTGAAGGGTATGCCGCCGCGTTCGGCTTCGGGAATAAGTTGCTGGTAAGCATCATAGACGCTCTCGGTGTACATCAACACCGGATAATTGATGCCATTGCTCTGGATGAAGGGCTTGACCTTATCCCAGCCATCCTGATCAACGGCCACGCCGATGACTTGCAAGCCTTTCGACCCGTACTCCTTCTGCAATTCGACGAAATGAGGGATTTCCCGACGGCAGGGCGGGCACCAGGTCGCCCAGAAATCGAGAATGACAACCTTGCCTTTGTAATCCGCCAGCGAAACCGACTTCCCCTGCGAGTCTTTCAAGCTAAGCGCCGGGGCACCGGAGCCGCTGCCGGCAGCCGGCGCAGCCGCGCGGTTACCGGATTTATTCTTATCCTGCGCGGTGCAGGAGACTACTGCCAGTGCCACCGTCAGCGCGAACGCCAATCTTATAATGTTAGGCATTCATTTTATCCTTTCAGGTATTGGTCAATTTTTTCTTTCAGTTTGGGTTTGGGCAGCAGGCCGACCACGCGATCCAGCAATTTGCCCTCCTTAAAAAAGAGCACCTGCGGAACGGAAATGACGGCATGATCCTGAGCAATCTTGGGGCTCTCCCCCACGTCCACCTCGAGGATTTTCGCTTGATCCTTATACTCCTCGGCAAGTTCGGCCATAATGGGGTGAAGTTTCTTGCAGGGGCCGCACCAAGTGGCGCCGAAATCAACGACCGCCAACCGGTCGCTATTGATGACCTCGGCTTCGAATTGACCATCGGTTATCTTCTGAACATCTGACATGACAGTTCCTATTCAATTCCTTCTGCGTTTCCAGTCTATGTTGTAGTCGGGGTCGTCACGACCCCGACCGCTATTCGACAAAAATCCGATCCTTCCCGTCGAACGGCGGCGACATGACCGACAAAGCCACCAGAGCTTCAAGCGAGCGATTTTCCACACTGTGCGCCACCCCGCGCGGTATGGTGATAACGTCTCCGGGCTGGATGGGCCGAATCTCACTCCCCACCGTCATGATTCCCCGGCCCTTGATGACATAGACGATCTCATTGCTGACGATATGATAATGCAAACTCATTTTCTGCCGAATTTGCACCATACTGGCGCTTTGAGTTTCGCTTCGAGCCAGCGGAGTGCTCGAGAAGTTCTCCTCATAGGGAAGCGGCTGCTTCTGGAGGAGCTCGAAGACATTTCCGCGAAATAGCGAGGTATCGGCGGGCAGCGGGGGGCCAACTTGGGCCGCTGCGCTGACTGCAAGCAAGCAGATCACCATCACCAGAAGAAGCGGTTGAATTAGATGTCTCATATTTCCTTCTCCAGGCTGCTTACCTTGGTACTCGATCCATGATCTGCGTGACGGATGGTGCGTCTTTGAAACCCACAAAGCGCTCGATCTCCTTGCCGTCGGGGCCAAAAAATATCACTGTCGGCATCCCTTTGACCCCGTATTTATCTGTCATCTGTTTCGACCAGTCATCCTGCCGCGTGAAGTCCATCTTCAGAGCCACGAACTTTTCGGCCCGCGATAGCACCTCGGGCTGGTTGTAGGTCTTGTGATCCAGTTCCACGCAGGCGATGCACCAGTCGGCATAGAAATCCATCATCAGCGGCTTGTTCTCGAACGCGGCCTGGGCGAAGGCGGCGGCTTCATCATTGACCATCCACTTCGGAGCCGCTTCCACCGCCGCGACAGCCGCTGTGCCGTCCGAAACCTGCGGCCAGCCGGTGATATTTGACAATCCGAAAAGCAGGAAGAAGGCGCCAGCCAGCACCGCCACCAAGCCCACCCATTTGCCCAGGATCCAACGCCAATTGTGTTCAGCGAACGGCTTGAAGGCGCCGACATAGATACCCAAGAGCATCAGGAACGCCGCCCATAGCAGCGGTATCCAGGATTTGGGCAGCACGAATTGCGCGAAATAGACGGCCGTCCCCCACAGCAGCCAGGCGAAGACATGCTTCACGCTCTCCATCCACTGCCCGGCCTTGGGCAGCGCGGTGATGGCTCCTGCGAAAGTGCCGATAACGATGAAGAGCAGTCCCATTCCCATTGAAAAGCTGAAGAGCAGGCCAAATCCGACAATCACTGATCCGGTCTTAGCCACCCAGGTCAGAAGCGCCACCAGGATCGGGCCGACGCAAGGAGCGGCAATCAGCCCCGCCGCCATGCCCATGAAGACCGCTCCGATTACTCCCTTTCGTTGACCCGACTGGAGTTTCCCCTGCCAGCTCGCCGGCAATTGCAAGTCAAACGCTCCCATCATGGAAATGCCCATAACCAGAAAGATGGCGATCACAATTCCATAGACGATGGGATTCTGCGTCAGGCCGCCGAACACACCGCCGGTCAGCGCGGCGATGATGCCCAGACTGGAATACATCACCGCCAGGCCCAGGACGAAAAAGAGCGAGAGGATGAAGCCGCTGAATTTGTTGCCCCCCGCCCGAGAACCGATGTAGCTGATGGTGATGGGAATGATGGGATAAACGCAAGGCGTGAAACTGGCCAGGATTCCACCGATGAAGACCAGCAATAATGCCAGGAAGGAGCCGCGCGCCAGAGCGCTCTCGAACGATCCGACGAGGCCGGTGTTCGGCGTCCCCGTGGGCGTCGCCGCCGAGGCGCCGAAGATGGTCGTGTTCATCGGCTGAGGCTTGGCATCCTTCGATAAAATCGGCAAATTCAGCGTCAGCTCGCGTTCCACCGGTAGGAAGCACTGAGAAGTCCCGGATTCGGTGCAAATCTGATAGCCCACCCGTGCCTTAATCATTCGCGGGCCGACCAGCACATCCGCCGTGGCCGTGACCTTCGAGCCAACGATGATTTCGCCCTGGTAGACATCCTCTTCATGCCATCTTTGCGGACTTGGAAATTCGGCCGGGGTGAAGCTTAATCCCGCCAGACTATCGAATTCCACGAAGAAGAATCCCATCTCGAGCGAAGTGATGTGATAATCCTTGGGCACGCGGAAAATCACTGCCAGATCGGCAGAACCGCCTTGGGGAATGCCACTCGAGGAGGCCAATAGCTCCGCCTGCACATCGCGCATGGCGTCAAAATCCGCGCCTTGGGCTCGGGCGCGCAGGCCGAAGAAGAGCGACGTCGAAACAACGGCTGCCAGAAACGGAAAGAGCGCGAACAATCGCACGGATGAACTTCTGGTGAATAGGCCTCGCATGGTCATTGCCTTTTGATCAATCGTCATACTGAAAAATGTCCTTCTCGGGTGATTTCTGACTGGGTGGCGGCGGCGCCGGACCGTACACTTCGGCCGGCACCACGATGGCTTGCAAGCTGTCTATCTGCTCGAATTCTGTTTTCCACGCCTCCGCTTCGGCTTCAAGGCGGAAATCCCCAAATTGAACCTTATAGAGGCTGTCCGTCATCATCACGTGCGCCCGCAGATCGGGGAAACTGCAGGCCATATCTTTGGCGCGCTCCAAGGCGCTTTCCCGATCGCTCAGAGCCGCAATCTGGATCCGATAGCCCTCCTCCGTTAGGGGCGGCGGAAGCGTTTCGGCTGTTTTTGGCAGCTTATCCTCCACCATGATCGCATCTGAGTATCCGGCTGGGACTACTTGGGAGACCACGAAATCGCGGCAGGCCAGCGAATCCAGAAAATCCCCGAGACGAATGCGCCATAAACCATCCTCAAAATGCAGGCGGGCTTTTCGTCCGAATTTCTCCTGCAAGTCCTGCTTTAACTCGAGTGCCGTTTTCTCTGAACTGTACGCTCCGATCTGTATCCGGTAACCGGCCGTCATGACCGGGAAATCATCCAGCGGAATTTCGACATCCTTGATTAGATGCAATTCCTGACCGAAAGTCGCGGCGGCAAAAGCCCCTAAAATGAAAGATAGGGAGACAATCCGGATTTTCATCCTTTGCCGTCCAGTTTCTTCTTCTGATCCATCAGCCAATTCAGAGCTTGAATGGGTGACATCTGTTCCGGATCAATTTTGCGCAAGGCTTCTTCAACGACAGAGCCGGGGCGAATGAAGAGGTTAAGCTGCGCTTCGAGCTTCTCGCGCTTTTCACGCGGCGCCTTCCTGCCCCGTAAACTTTGACGATCCGGAGCCAGTTCCTTGTCCTCCAGATCAGCCAAGATCTCCTTGGCGCGCTCGATCAATTCTGGCGGCAGTCCCGCCAGCCGCGCCACCTGAATGCCGTAAGATGCCCCTGCCGCTCCGGGCAGGATCTTGCGCAAAAACGAAATCTCATCGCCCCACTGCTTGACCGCTACGTTCAGATTCTTCACGCCGTCGAAATGCCTCTCAAGCTCGGTCAATTCGTGATAGTGAGTGGCAAATAAGGTCCGCGCCTGCAAGCGCGGATTGGTCTCCATGAATTCCACCATCGCCCAGGCCAGGGACATGCCATCGAAAGTTGAGGTTCCGCGTCCTACTTCGTCCAGAAGGACCAAGCTGCGCGGCGTGGCATTGTGCAGGATGTTGGCGGCTTCGTGCATCTCCATTAAAAACGTGGATTCGCCGCCGGCCAAATTATCCTGAGCGCCGACGCGGGTGAAGATTCGATCCACCACGCCGATCTTAGCTGACTTGGCCGGCACGAAGCAGCCTGCTTGAGCCATTAAGACGATCAGGCCGATCTGACGCAGGTAGGTGGACTTGCCTGCCATGTTGGGGCCGGTGACCAGCAAAAAGCGGTTGCCTTCGCGATCCAGGAGCAGATCGTTCGGCACGAACTTTTCTCCGGGCGGCAGAAGCTTTTCCACGACCGGATGGCGCCCATCGGTGATGGATATTTCATCGCTTTCATCTACCGTCGGGCGGCAGTAATTCTCTTCGGCGGATACGGTGGCAAAAGCATAGAGCACATCGGCTTGAGCCAGCAGCGAGGCATTGATCTGGATGTCGGCGCAGCGCAGTAATACGCGCCGCCGCAGATCCTCGAAGAGTTGCGCCTCCAGAGCCTTCAGTTTTTCTTCCGCGCCGAGCACCCGCGATTCCATCTCCTTCAGCTCCGGCGTAATATAGCGCTCGCCGTTGACCAGCGTCTGCTTGCGGATGTAATCGGATGGAACCTTGCTCAGGTGGGTGTTACTGACTTCGATGTAGAAACCGAAGACGCGGTTGAAGCCGATCTTCAGCGAATTGATGCCGGTGCGAACGCGCTCCTTTTCCTGCTGGGAGTGAATCCAGCCCTTGCCGGAATGGGCGATCTCGTGAAGCTCATCCAGTTCGGCATTGATTCCGGACCGGATCAGCCCGCCGTCGCGGATGGATATGGGCGGCGAATCCACCAGGGTTGCCTTGATGTCTTCGATGACTTCCGGCAGAGGCATCAACTGCCGGTTGAGGTCCTGGAGTAAGGCATCGGAGGTGGAATGGAGGATGGCCTGAATTTCCGGCAGCTTTTCCAAGGATAAGCGGAGCGCCTGCAGATCGCGGCCGTTGGCGCGGTTCAGCGAGATGCGCGCCACGGATCTTTCGAGGTCGGTCAATTGCGAGAGGATTTTGCCAATCTCTGTGCGCGTCGGCCGGCTGGCAAGGAGCTGCCCGACGGCGTCCAGCCGCCGGTTGATTTCATCCACTTTCAGCAGGGGCCGCTCGAGCCAGCGCCGCAGCATCCGGCGCCCCATCGGCGTGGCGGCGCGATCCAAGACGCCGCAGAGCGTCGCTGCCCGTGTGCCGGAAACGGAGATCGGATCCAAAAGCTCCAGATTGCGCCGCGTGGGAGCGTCGAGGATCATCCCCTCTTCCTGCCGCTCGACGTTCAGCGAGCGGATATGAGTCAGCTCGCGCTTCTGATGCTCGTGCAAATAATAAAGCGCCGCTCCCGCCGCTCGAATCGCCGATATTTCGCCGTCTAAGCCGAATCCCTTCAGAGACAACACTTTGAAATGATCTTTCAGCACTTGTTCGCCGTGATCCGCGCCGAAGATCCAGTCATCGAGGGAGGTTAGAACGGGCTTCATGCCCGGGGGGAAGTATTGGATCTTGGATTGTAGGGAGGCGGGAAAGATAACTTCGCTGGGGCGAATGGAGATCAAGCGATCCAACCAGCGCTCGGAGGAGAGGATGGAGATCGTAAATTCACCAGTGGTGACGTCCACGCGGGCGACGGCGGTGGGGCCTGAGTGCGCCTCGGCTTGATCTTCTCCGGACAAGGCCACGGCCGCCAGAAACCGGTTTTCCGCGCTGGAAAGCGCCCCTTCCGTCAGCGCCGTCCCGGCGCTGACCACCTCAATCACGTCGCGCTTGACGATCCCCTTGGCCAGCTTGGGATCCTCGATCTGTTCGCAGATGGCCACCTGATAACCCGCGCGCACCATCTTGTCCAGATACTGATCCAGCGCATGATAGGGAAATCCCGCCAGCGGGATCTTCTCATTCAGATGCTCGCCCCGGGTGGTCAGAGCCAGCCCCAACACGTCATGAGCGATCCTGGCGTCTTCGTAGAACATCTCGTAGAAGTCGCCCATGCGGAAGAAGACGACTTTATCGGGATATTGCTTCTTGACCGCCAGATACTGGCCCATCACGGGGGTGGGGGTGCGCATGAGGCTAAATATAGCGAAGTGAACAGAAGGGCGCAAGCCAAAAAAGCCGCAAGTTCCCAAAAGACAAAAGGGTGCAACGATCCGGCGAACGAAAAAAGGCGCTCCGGAGAGCGCCTGTCGAGAAACTCGTGCGGGGTTATAACTCTCGATTTACGATCCGCCGGGCGGTCTCATCCAAGACCTCGGTTTGGTCATAATAGCCCTGCCCCAAACGGCGCTGCGTGCCATCCACCATGGCTCTTTCAGATTTCTGCTTCTTCTCTAGAGCGGCGGTCTGATCCATCTCACTTTGGATGTTTTGAGCGGTCTGCGCAATCACCTCGGGCCGGTCATGGAAGCCGCTCTCCAGCTTGCGGCGAGCCTCTTCAACTCGATCGGTCCGGACCTCGGGCAGCTCACCCAGAAGAACGTTGGCATTCTCTTCGAGGAGGGCGTCATCCCGCCGGCGCGGATCGAAGTCAATGATGTCCGCCCCGCGGCGCGACGCCGCGTCGGTTTCCTGGGAATCGGCGGGAGTTGAGACTTCCTTGCTCGCCGTCGCCTGCTGGCGGGCTACTTGCTGGAGCGCCGCATCCTGAGCTATTTGCTTAACTTCATTCATGCTCATCTCACCTATAATCGCGATTACCGGAGCGGTGTCGGACACGAAGGTTCGCGGATCACTATTAAGAATATACGAACTTTTTGCTCGGAAATCAAGAAATTTCCCATCAAACTAGGGCCTCTTCCTGCTCAAAGGCTTGCGCCCAGGTGCCGCGTAGATCGGTCAAGACGGTGATCACGCTGTCTATGACTTCCGTATCGTCGTTCAAATTGGCGATGGTCAGTTGATGACCGAGGAAGGCATACAGCTTATTCAAATTTTCGGCGACCTCTCCCCCGGCTTCCATATTGAGGGAACGGCGCAATTCCGAGATGCAGTCGTAAGCCCGCTGAATGGCCTTGCCTTTGTTCTGTAGATCGCCGCGCGCCATGGCGCCCCGGGCTTCCCGGCAGAAGCGCGCTGCGGCATCGTAGACCATCAGGATCAGCTGCTTCTGATCGGAGGTTTCGATCTGCACCTGATTGTAGTTTTGGTAAGGATTGAATTGGCTCATGTCCCCCCACCTTCTGGTTAGAGATTACCGATCATCGAGGATATATAGTTGCCCTGGCCATTCAACTGGGAAATTGCCATTTCCATAGCCAGAAACTGGCGTTCCAGCTGCGCCTGAGTTGCTTCCAAGCGCGTTTCCCAATCCGAAATTTGATTATCTATACTTTCCATTGTACTTTCAATGCCCTCTTGAGCGAAATGCACGGTTCCGTCGAGCGGATCGGTCAAAAAGGCGACCCGGTCGGAAATCTGCTCCGCGGCGCCCTTGGCGATGCGAACCTCGGCGGTCACCGAGCCTGGCCCGCCGCCGGGATTGGTGAAGCTAATGCGCAGGCCTTCCTCAGGATAACCGTCCAGGCCGATGATGTAATTGCCGTCAATTTCGACCGGATGTCCATTGATGGTGGTCGTATCCAGGAGATTTCCGCCGGCGTCGTAATAGGCCTGGATCGTGTAGACTCCTCCCTGCGTCTCCTCTTCACTATAAAAGTAGTTTAGATAATTGCTAGTGGAGGAGCTGCTGAAGGCAAAAAGATCACCCACCGCATTGAAATCATCGGCCAAGGCGTCTTCCAGCTTGGAGCTGGTAACGGTCAACAGCCCGCCATTTCCGGACTTAATGCCGATTTCCGAAAGACTCGTAAAGAACGCATCGTCAGCCAGGCCTGGGATGGTGGCAGCGATGACCATTTGCAGATCACCCTTGATGCCGATGGCGGTAGAGTCGCCGAACAGGTTGCCGGCCTCTTCGGTCTCCGCGTTGTAGGCCGTGTTTAGGTTAATTAATGCGACCACTTCATTGTAGGCACTGACGAAGGATTGGATCAATTCCTGAGCTGCATCCGTGTCATTTGAGACCGTGATGGTGACTTCGGTCGCGGATGTGGTCTTCAATTGAATTGTGATCCCCTGAATAACATCAGTAAAATCATTGGATTCGCTCTCAATCCAGGGAGGCGTGTTGCCGGGCGGAGGATATCCATCCACGCGGATCTGGGCATTGGCGGCGGCCTGCGTCTGCGCCCATGTGCCGCCGAAATCGGGGGGACCGGAAATGGCCGTAATGGTATTGGTTACGCCCGTTTCCCCGGAAAGCACCAAATGATAGGCGGTAGCGGACTGCGTACCATCATTCAATATCGTGGCGGTGATGCCCGGATTATTAACATCATCATTGATGGCTTGGGCCAGCTCTGCCAACGTGGTGCCGGCCGGGATTTCCACATTGTAAACAGTTCCAGCATAAGTATAGGAAAAGGTCCCGGCGGCTACCGTGACCGCCGTTTCATTCATGTCAGCCCAGCCCGAATGCGTCTCTTTCTCATTCTCGGCCAACTGATTGACCAAAATGCCATAACTTCCCGTGGCGGCGGCTGATGTCGCCGTGGCGCTCAGGACGGCCTCGTCACTCGACTCGGCCGCCTTGGTCAGAATTTCATCCAGCTCGTTCATCTGCTCCATGGTCGTTTTCAGCGCCAGGAGCTTGGTGTTGATGTTCTGCCAGGCGGCAAGTTTTGCTTGCTGGTCTTCTTTGCGCTGTTCCAGCGCCACCATGGGCTGGCTTTCGATCTGCATGATCATCGCAATGGTATCCGCCCACTGAATGCCGGAAGCCAGTCCGGTGACTTGTGCGGTTGAAGTTGCCATAATGGAGCCTAAATGATTTGCAAGGGGTTGGGAATCCCCGGATTTTCCGGGGATTCCCTATTTGTTGGCGCTCTGCCACCGCGGCGGCAGAGCGCCGTCAGGGACTCCGTTGATGATTTTCGCCTCTGATCAGAGGGCGGCGAATTAGCCGACTATGCCCGCGATAATCTGCGGCAGCATATTGGCCTGGGACAACATGGACACGCCGGTCTGCATCAGAATCTGGGACTTCACGAAACCGGCCATTTCCTGGGCGATATCGGCGTCGCGAATGGTGGATTCAGAAGCGGTGGCGTTTTCCCGCGCGATCTGCAACTGCTGAATGGTGCCCTGGAGCCTGCCGACGTAGGCACCGATTCGGGTTCTCTCTGTGTCCTTGGAGCTGATCGCTGCGTCAATGGCATTGATGGCCGACTGGGCATTACCGGTATTGGTCACATCCAGAGCATCAATGCCCAGGGAGCTGGACGTCATGTCGGCAAAGGTGACGTAATAATAATCCTCGTTGCTGACGTTGTAGGTGCCGATGTGGAATTTGATCCCCGTGCCCGAATAGGTACCGTCCATCAGGTTCAGCCCGTTGTAATTGGTCACCTGGGCGATACGGGTGATTTCCGAGACCAACTGCTGGAATTCAACGTCCAGCGAGACGCGATCCGCGTCCGTCAAGGCGCCGTTGGATGCTTCAACCGCCAAAGCACGCAGACGGATCAGCTTCTCGTCAATGACCGAAAGCGCGCCTTCTGCGGTCTGCATCAGATTGATGTCATAATTGGCGTTTCGTTCGGCCTCCTCCATCGAGGAGATCTGGGCGCGGAAGCGCTCAGACACCGCCAACCCTGCGGGATCGTCCCACGCGTAATTAATGCGCAGGCCCGAAGAGAGCCGTGTAACCGCCTTATCCAGCTCATTCTGCGTATTCCAAATGTTACGCTGAGCTGTCATCGCCAAGATGTTGTGGTTAATGCGTGTACTCATCCGACTTACCTCCTTAGTTAGGTTTATGGAGTCCACCCCTGCGAGGCTAATATCGGCAGAGGCGGAGGCGAGCTTGAGCAATAGGCGTCTCAAGCTCCGGATGAGCCCACTAAACCGGATTATCCGAATTTATCAAAGAACCGCGGCGCGACCTGGCGATGAGTCTTATATAAATTCAATAATTTCCTACCTTTAGACATATCCCCAATCTTGGCTTTCAGCTCGCGGCGGCGGATCTGCAGAAAGCCCATTAGTTCCTTATTTGTGTCCAGCGCGGCTTGCAGCGCCATTTTGATGTCAGATTCGTCCTCGGATCCTGATGAACTTGGGCGGTTTCGGGGTGAGAGACCCAGGTGCTCAGCGGCATCCTGGAGCAGCTTCTCACGATTGCGGATGGCCTGCTGCAACGGCTGCCAGTCGGCAGCATCCAGGAGTTCGCGCAGCAAGCGGCTGTTATCCTGCATGGCCTGGATCCAATCCGGCCATCGCATCTCACCGGCAGAGCCGGTTTTGCCCAGCTTTTCCTTGCGGCAGGCTTCCATGTTGATCCTTTAGGCCAGTTCGGGTTGGGACTCGCGGGCATCCAGCGCCCCGGCACCGCTCAAGGTGGGATCGGCTTCTGGGCCCTGCGCCTTTTCCATGACCACGGGGAGGATCACCCGCCAATCTTCCAGGACCGGAATCAGCTCATATTCCAGCAGATCGGCCAGCAGAATCCAGTCCTGATTCAACTGAGCTTCGATCATGGCGTCGAGGACTTCGAACAAGCGGCGGCGGTTCTGGGCCACGGTGATATCGCTGGAGCTGTTCTGAGTGGGCACGTAGAGCAACTCGAAACTTAGCCCCAACAGGCGGCGGCACTTTTCCAGCGAATGCATGAACACCTGCAGGCCGTCCAAACAGCGCAAGAAGGTGCTGCTGGATTTCTCGTTGTGACCCAGGCGGAAAAGTCCGGCAGCGCTCTGCATCTCTTTGAGCAGCATCTCGAGGAAATCGGCAACGCTGTAGAGGGTCGAGCGCGCCAGCAGCTTGGGGTCGCCGGTTTCGACATCCAGGTCATGGATTTCCGCCAATGGCATTTCATCCAGCTTCGAGCGATCCCTGCCGGTGACGTCCTCGCCGTTTAATTTGACCTGCAGGACGCGGTCGCCGCTCCGTTCTGCGCGGCGCGAAACGGTCGTCATCAATTCGCCGAAATTCTTGATCCCGTCGGTTGGGACTTCTTCGGCCTTCTGGTTTAGATTAATCTGCATGGATTCCCCAGTGTGGGTGAACTCCCCTTGCGGGCAAGGTATTATGGTCTATTGCTATTTCCAATTGAACCACCTCTTGGCCACGGCCAAGGCTTGCTCCATTCGATGCTGATAGGTATGTTCCTGTAGGACGCGCCTTTTCCCCGCTTCGATCACGCTTTGGCGCTCCGCGGGATGATCCTGATAGAAATTCCACTTGTCCAGCATTTCATCACGGGTGCGGTATGGGATTATTTCTTTTCCCGGATTGAACTGCTCGCTCAGGGCTTCGCGCTCATCTGTTATGAGAAGCCCTCCCGCCGCCGGCACGTCGTAGCAGCGCTGATTCAGCGCGGTGGGCATCTGCAGCCCCGTCAAATTTAGCACGGCTCCGGCTGAACGGTAGATGCCGGGCAGATCTAAATAATAGTCCGCGGGCGGTTGAAGCTCCAGGGAACCGTCTTTCAGCTCGCCGTTCAGCCGCAGGCGATCTTTCCAGGCAGCGTCTCCGAAGATGGCCATTTTGCCGACGCGATGGGAGTCCAGCAGGGATTGAATGAATTCGACTCGGCGCCGCCTTGTGGCGATGAGTGTCAGCGCGGATTCGGCGTCCGCGCGGACGTCGCTGGGAAGTCCCCAATCCTTCTCAATTCGAGAGAAGAGCTCCTGCAAATCGCCGCTCTGCCATTGCTCCGCGCCGACCCCCAGCTTTTCCAGAACATCCGGCGGAAGCTTATTCAATGCCTTGCGCGCCGTGGCCGCCATGGAATCGCCGACGAAGACCAGGGATTGCGGCGAAACGGTCAACCGATTGGACGCGCCGGAGGCTGTGAAGATCGCTGGATCCGTCGCCAGAGGGAGATAATGCACGTGGGAAAAGCCGACTTCGCGAAGCCAACTCAGATAGGCCTTTTCCCAGACGAAAACCCCGATCCAGGACGAGACGTTGGCTTGGATATTCTTCAGAATATACTTTGGGCTGTCCACGTACCAGACCAAGGCGGGAGTTCGGAGCTTTTCCAGAAGGCCGGTCAGGATGCCCTGGCTGTCGAAGCCCAGATGGTTCACCGTGATCAGCGCCTGAGGTTGAAAGCGCCCGCAGGCCGAGGCGAAATCGGCGATGAATTGGCCATATTTCGAGACATCGGGTGCGCCCGTCGCGGCGTCTAAAGGCAGTCGAATTATGAGAACCTTCGCGCCCAGCGAACGTAGCGCGTTCACAATTTCCCGCACCAGGAAATAGCCCGCATCAACGACGACGAATTTATAATCAGGCGCAGGCACAGTGATTCTCCTCTTGCCGGCTGCGGCGGGTGAAATCGGCCATGTTCGGATGGTTCATAACCTGCTCGAGGGTCGCTTTATGCCGCGCCGCGAGATTATAGAGTCTGGAATAAAGGCGTTCCGTGGCCGCCGCCAGCGGCGCCAAGCTGTGGCCCTGCAAATTCTGCTTTCCCCAGACGAAATCGAGCGACAGATTGTTGACTTCGGGGTGGCTGGCACCGATCAGGTTGATATTTTGATCCTGCTCAGTGAGCAGATCTCCCAAACGCCGAATCTTATCCAAATCGGCCTGGGGCGATAACGCTTCCCGACGCAATTTTCGACAATGTCCCGACGCGAGATGGGCACAGGCTTGCAGCTTCTCCAAAGCCATCAAGCATTTTCCGATTTCCTGGTCGAGAGTTGGCGAAGAAACCTCGTAATCCTGGAGCATCATTTCGATGATAGGCTCGATTCTGTCAGAGCTGGACTCATTTCCGGCCGAGGCCAACGCTTCATTCCAGACCTGGCGGCTGACCAGATTTATCAGATCTGCGCCGGACAGATTCCTGCGCAAGAGCGGCCTTTCGATCCAAAATCCGTCCTGATCAAAATCGGTGCGCCAGATGCGGATATTCTGAAAGAGGGGATCATCCTCAATCGCCGGCGCCAGTTCAGGCGACTCCAACATCGCTTGCGCCAGCCGGCAAACCGTTTCAGCGGAAACTTGTTCCTGGCAGCGGAATCGGGGGCACTCCACATGGAAACTGCAGGGGAAACAGGAGATGGCAGGTTCAACGACCAGATGCCCCCGGCCATACGGTCCGGTCTCGTGAGAAAGAGCGCTGCCGAAACAGAGCGACAGCACGGGCGTTCCCACCGCGGCGGCCAAATGCTGCGTGCCGGTATCGTTGGAAATCAAGAGATCAAGCTGCTGCAATGACGCCGCCAGAAGGGGAATTTCGGTTTGGCCCGCCAAGTTGAAGACATCAGAACTCAGTGCATCAGCGATTTCGGCGGCCAGATCCGCTTCTTTCTGGGATCCAAAAATCACAATTTGCGCTGAAATCCGAGCTTTAAGCCGCCGGCCCAATTCAACGAATGATGCGCTCGGCCAACGCTTATTGGCCAAAGATGCGCCGGGCTGAAAACCGATAAGCGGACGCTTCCTCCCCTCGAGGGAATTCGGCAGCAGTTCTCGAGCCTTTTGCGCCGCCTCCTCGGGGACGTCAAAACTCAACTTCCAGCCCCCCATCCTGCGGCGATGATCATGGCCAGTGGCATCATCCTCCTGCCAGGCCAGGCCAAGATTGATATCCACCAAGTTGAAGCGGTTGAATGACCGGTTCAGATTAGCGGTGAAAAAGTAATTCGCCCAGGGGTGGCGGATCTGGCGGAAGCCTTCCCGGTCGAGGACCAACCCGCGAGTGTCCGGGACATTCAATAAATGACACAGCAGAGCGGAAATCCGCGAATGCGACAAATTGATCACCGTATCATAGTGATGTTGGCGCAAAGCTTGGATGAATTCCGTCACCTCATTCAGTCGCCGCGGCAACTGGTTGATCGCCTCCTTGGAAGCGGCCAGGGCAGACTCAAAATTAAACGGGATGATCTGATCTATTTCCGGAATATATCGGCAGACCTCGGCAAAACGATCCACAGCCAGGAAGTGGATGGTCACACCCGGTTGGCCGTCCTTCAGGGCTCGCAACAGCGCCGTGGACTGCAGGATGTCCCCCAGCCGCGTCAGATTGATCACCAGAATTTTCCGACCGCGGCTCATAGCACGCCTTTCTCCAAGCCCCAGCGGCGGAATTCATTCAACAGCAAGATAAGCGCCTCAGTTTCGCACAGATTTCCGCCGCCGCGCTCGATTTCCTGGCTGACATCCTCCAGCGTCAGCGGGCCGCGCCCCAGGAAACGCTTCATGACTTTTCCAAGTTCGCTTTCGACGCCGGCTTCGCGGATGATCTCCTCGGCGCTGGGCAGGCCTCCGGCGCGCGGAGTCCATTCCGGATGGCTTCCGGCGATAGCCCCCATAAGCTCCAACATACGATGCTGATAGGTGTGCTCCCGCAGGACTCGGCACCGCGCCGCCGCGGCCATCTGGATACGCTCGTGCGGAGAGGCCAGATAGTGATCTATCTTTTCGCGCAGTTGAGGCACGCTGGAGAATGTGGCGATCTCTTCGCCCACCCGGAAGTTCTCGGCCAGCAAGCGCCTCTCGTCCACCAGTTGAAACGCCTCGCAGGCCGCAATCTCAAACGTGCGCGGATTGATAAAATCCCCCTTCGGATTCACAGCCTCGTGATAGGTAGAGGAATGCAGATTGATGTTGATGCGGGAGGCGTTAAATAGTTTCACAGCCTCTTCGGTGGACAAGCGGGCGCCATCCCGCTGAAGAACATTCAGCAAGGAGCCCGAGTCTTCCCAATCATTGCCCCAGAGCTTGAAGTGATAATCCAAGAGCGCCGGGAAGAGTTGCCGCCGGTTGTAATAACCTGCGCCCACGTGAGATAGGTCGCTGCCGAACTCTTCCATCTCCTGCGGACTCAGTTCCAGAGGCCGATGGATTTCGGGATCGGCGGCGAGCGGCAGATAGTGGGGACGCCGGCAACCTGCCGCCTTGAGCTGGTCCATAAAATCGTCTCGCTGGATGACAAAGTAATGATCAAAATGCGGGGCGAAGGCTTTCCAGTAGGGAAAGAGCTCGCCGTCTTCGATGAACCAGAAGGCGGTCAAAATTCCCGCCTGCCGCAATTCCTGCAAGACCTCCGGCGTGAAGGGCGCCTGCGCCAGCCCCAGCACCAGGTCGGCGCGCATTTCAATGGCGCGAGCCGTCACCGATTCCGCCAACAGGGTGGTCAGCAACCCCTGCAACTGCGCCCGGTGCGCCCGATTTGACGAGACCTCCTGCAGGTGCTTGAGTCCCGGATAGAAAATCGTATTGTCCAGGACTTCGCAGCGATGCCCGAGATGATTCAGCGCCCGCTGTACGTAATCCGTTACCGGCAGGGATCCGCCATAGAGCGGCGAAACCAGGAGTATCTTATAGCCCCCGTGCTGGGCGGCCTGCTGAGATCGAAAAATACCGGCCAGGGTGTTGAAATAATCCGGTCTGACACTCAAGGAAGCAGGATGGCCATGGAATTCGACGTCTAAACCTCTGGCCTTGGCAATTTTTTGGAGACGCTGATATGCCAGGACCGGGCTCTTTTCCACGATCAATTGCAAGCCCTCGGGAAAGGCCTCCGGAGGGCGGCAGGCCAGCGCCGCGGCGGCCAATCCGACATCCGGTTCGACGACCAGCAGGCGATCTGCGGACACCGCTTTCGCCAACTCCGTCAGGTGATAACCAAATCCCAGTCCGCCCACCACCACCCGGGAATCCTGCGAAGCGGGCAGCTTCAGCGACTCCACCCATCTATGCGCCTCGCTCTGCGGATCGTAGGTGCTGTGCAGACTCTTATTCTGAACAACCGGAATCGGCTGCTCATCCTTGGTGAAGCGCTGCGCGGGGTAGTCGGGGTGGAAAGATTCCCGCAAGACCCTCGCCAGCTCTTCATCTTGAGCGCAGAGGCGCTTTAGATTGATTTCGAGATATTTGCCTAACATAGTTTTTCCGAAACTTCGGAAGGCTGCATCGGCAGTATCTGTGGATGTTCCAGGACGGCCAAGATGTCATGCCATTCAGTTTGGCTTAACCGCAACGCTTCCGCTTGATCCCATTTGTCCGCTTCGCGGGATCGGCAGAGGTATTGCAGCAACTGCTCACAGCCTTCTTCGCGGCGGTAATTGCGAAGCAATAGGCGGGACAGTCTGAGCCTTACGGAGGCATTCTCCGTATCCAGCTTGGCCGCTTTCTCGATGAAGGGCAGGGCGAATTCTTCGCAGCCCGAACGTTCCATCAGGTCGGCGCAGCGCAGGTACGGCTCACTTAGCTGAGGCGCCAGCACCAGGGCTTTTTGATAGGCATCAAAGGCGTTCCAGCGGCAAGGATGGGCCGCGGAGCGCTCGATGCCCGGAGCGAGCAGCCACCCTGCGGATTCCAAGATCTTGCCCAGTTCGATATAATCGTAGGCGGTTAGGTCTTGTTCGGTCAGAAGATTTTCATAGAAGTTTTTGCGCGGCGCTTCCAGACCCAGCGCCTGGCACAGCCTGACAATTTCAGCCGCCGCCGATTGATGATCGCCCAGTTCGCGCCAGCGCCAGAAGGAGGTCCAGATCGAGCGCAAATGATGCGTATCGGCCTCGAGAGCTTTATCGAGCCAGCCGCCGGCTTTCATGCGCCGACCCTCTTTCAATGCTTGCGCGGTAAGCTCGAAATAGACGTCGGATTGATGCGCACCCAGCCTGGCGGCTTCTTCCAGCAGATAGAGGGCATATCCGGTCATCTTCCCCACCGGCTGGTCGGGCCAGCGCGAGGCCAGCGAAAGGTAGGCTCGACCCAGATGGAACCTTCGCTGGGCTGGATTGCCCGGCCTCGCGTTTTTGAGCGTTTCGACAAGGCCAGCAACCAAAGCCCGGGCGCGATGATCAATGGTGTGCTGCGAATGGACCAGATCCATTCCCGCTACAGCGATGTGCTCGCGCTGAGCGTGATTCTGCAGCAGATCTGCGGCGCGCTCCAGGAGATTTTCCGAATTAAAGGATCGCAAGTGCTCGCCATCCTTGAAGAAAAGATCCCAGCTCCGATCGCTCTCCTCGGTCATCAGGCAGGTTCCGCAGCTCATCGCCTCGATCAGGCGAAGATTCAGGCCGGGGAAGAGGTTTTCATTCAGAACAATTCGGGATTGATTATAAATCTGCACAACGGTCTCAGGCGTCAAGGATCGCTGGTTGCCGCCGTCAAATATGTCTACTTTGAAATGGCGCTGCAGCGTCTTCAAAAGCCAATATCGCTTGGGGCGCAGAACGGGATGCAGGCTCCCCACAAAGGCGATATCATACTGCTTAGCCATCGGCAATTTATGATACATAGCTGGATCCGCTCCCAGCGGCAGCCAGCGAAAGCGCTGCGTCAGTTGAGGGTAGGCCGCCTGCAGCTCTTCCTCCGGGCCGCGCTGATCCAGGAAAGCCACATCAAACGCCAGAGATAAATCCCGCTGCCAGAATCCGTTCATGGGAGCATCCACTCCGAAGAAGGCCAACGGCAAATCGAGCTCTTCCAATCCGACGAAGGCCGCTCGACAGTTGATGGAATCGGACAGCAGGACGACATCGGGCTCAAAAGGACAGCGCCGCAGAATCGTTCCGATCGGAGCCGGATCGGATCCAACTTTCAGGTCAGCCTGCGGCGAAGGGCCGGCGAAGAAGACGCTATGCCCCAGCCGGCGCAGGCTGTCCAGAAAATAGCCGTCGTTGAGCAGCAGTATATTCATGATGAGTGTATTGTGCGAAAATCCCGGCCAGACGCTGTCTGGCCCGAGACTTGATTTCGTCCGTGAGATTTTTCGAGACCCATTTGGGCAGAGTCAGTTGATCAATTTCGCTCTCCCATATTTGATTGAAGAGGCGAAGACATTTAACCAATTCTCCCACCCTATCCATGGGCGCCGAAGTAGGCACCGATTCGTTGACAAGGCCAAAAACCAACCGAGCAAAGTGCGCATAGCTATCGAATTCGGCATTCTCTGGCCTGCCTGACATCGGCAGATACTCGCTGCCATAGTTTCTTCCTACAGAGGCGTAAATTTGCAGGCCTGGGACAGCGGGCTGAAGTTCGACTGGATCCTGCCGCCATAGATGCAGGATCAAATCCGATAATTCAGACTGTTCAAAAGCCTGCCGGCATTGCCACTGACACTGCCGTGCCCGGCTGGGATGGCACGGATATTCCGCGCAATCCGGCGCTATCACCAAATTGCCGTTGCCGTAAGGCCCTGTGGAATGAAACCCCGCTTCACCGAAATAGAAGCCGATCACTCGGCATCCTGCCGCTGCCGCCCAGTGCAACGGCCCCGTGTCCACACCCAATGCCAGATCCGAATGAGCAAAAACGCCGATTGTCTCTTCGGGTGAGCATTTGCCGATCAGATTGACGATTCCAGCCACGGGTCTCGCCGAGCTTTTGAGGAATCGCTCGGCCAACACCTCTTCCCCGGGCCCGCCCACGAGAGCGACTTTCGGCTGACGTTCAGCGGGCAGCCGCCGCATCAGATCGGCCCAGGTTTCGGGCTCGATCCTGCGATGTAGCGATCCCGATCCGAGGATGATCGTCCAGACGGGAGATCCATCGCCGTCACGCCTTCCCAGATGCTCTTCGGCAAATCGCAGCCCCTGGGCCGTCGGTCTGATGACTTCCATGGGCCGAACCGGCGCGCCGGGCTCCAGCGATGCCCAAAGGTCTGCCAGGTGGATTCGATTCACTTTCTGCTGGGCCGCGATCAGATTAATGTAGGAACGCACCAGGATGAGCTCCGGCGTCAGCCAGCGGCTCGTCTCATCCCCCAGCAAGAAAGCCGCCGCCGCATTTCCCAGCGCATGATCATTCAGCAAGAGCAGACGCTTCTGCTCCTGGCGAAAATGAGGAAACTCCTGTTTCAAGTCCTCCAACAGACGCGGCAGGCATTCGAGATTCTCGAGGCTGTGCGACCTCCATTTGCGAGTATCCAGAATGCGAATCTGGCTCACACGGGGCAGCAAGCGCGCCCAGCTCTCGGTCGCGCTGTCGCAGATGAGCGAAAGGCCATTCGTTCCGAGTTTTTCAATGAGCCTTAAAGTCTGAGCCAAATCCCCCAGCCGGGCCAATTGGCAGATGACCACCTCGTCCCGGTGAGCGCATTGGGCCGGCGGAAGCATATCACCCTACATAAAATCAACGAGACTGGGTTGGATGATCATCGAGCCCACATTCAGGGCCGCCTGATAGGCGTTTTGCTCCAAGGTCAATTGAGTCATGACCTCGACAAAGTCGGCATCCTCTTGCTCTGATTGCTCACCGGTCAAATTGACTTCCTGCGCCAGCAGACGATCCTGCATGAAGCTCAGCAGGTTCACCTGCGACCCCACTTGCGCCAGAAAATCGCTGACATTTCCCATGGCCAGATCAATGGAATCGAGGCAGGCTCCCACGGCATCTGGATCGCCAGCCGCCAGGGCATCGCGCAGGGTGATCAGGATGCCGAAAAGATCTTCAGCGCCGCCCGCGCCGTTCGGTTGAAAGACATCCAACCCGCTGACGTTAATCTGGATGGTTTCGTTGCCCACCTGGCGCAGAATGGCGCCGTCAATGCCATTGGGATTGGCGAATACGGAGGTAATCCACTCCGTACCAGAGTCTCGCATCACATTGAAGGCGGCCTGGGTGGTATTCGTGCCGCCGAAAAGGGACTTGCCCTGATACTGCTCATTGGAAAACGCCAGAGCGTTTTCCAGGTAGCCGTTGACTTCCTCCGCCAGCGCCATCATATCTTCCGGAGTCAGCGCGCCGTTGGCGCCGGCTTCGGCGTCGGCGCGCGCCTGAATCAGCAGGTCGTTGATTTGCTGCAGGACGGAATCGGTTTCCCCCAGCCAGGCGACGGCATTTTCGGCGTTTTCCTGAAATTGCCCGTTCTGGCGAATCCGGTTGCGCAGTTCCAGGATCAGTCCCGCCGCGGCGGGATCATCGGAAGCGTAATAGACGCGCTTGCCGGTGGCGACTTGATTTTCGAGATCGGACAGGGTGCGCATCCGCTCATTTAGGGTGCGCACCAGATCCGAAACCAGAATGCTATTCGTAACGCGTTGCATAGGCGAATGACCTCAAAAGGTCGAATTGACATGAAGTTATGACATCAAGTGACTGACAGCACCTCTCAGTTCGCCGAGGTTGAGCGGCTTCAAGAGCAGGGTGTCCACCAACTTCTGATGCAGCATTTTCTTCAAATCCTCGGTGGCAAAGGCAGTCATCATGGCCATGCGAAGCTGCGGGTAATGGCTGCGAACCCACCGGGCCAGCGCCATTCCATCCACGCCGCGCATATTCAGATCGGAAATGACCAGATCCACCGGCGTGCTGGCAATGAGGTCTTGGGCGGCCTGGCCGCTGCCGGCGGTCTTTACCTGATAACCCATATCGGCGATCATCTCCGATACGATCTCCAGCACGTCGGCTTCGTCATCCACGATCAAGATCGTCTTGGGATGCGGCAGCCTTTCAGATTTTCGTTTGGCCATGTCTCACACCTGCGTTGCTCCGCTTTATCACAGTTCCAGAAGTGTGGTCAGCATTTCGTCCACGGTCCCCATGAATTTGGCCACCGCCGAATAGGCCTGCTGGAATTTCACCATGTTCGCCATCTCTTCATCCAGCGAAACGCCTTCGGCAGACGTCTGCCAGTTTTCAAGCTGCTGGATGGACGTTTCGCTTTCCATCAGCTCGGCACCGGCCGCCTGCGAGAGGGAGCCCAGATCGGACGCCAGCGCCGCATAATATTGATTCAGCGTGGCCGTGCCGTTGTCCATGACCAGTTCATTTTGCAGGTTAAAAATGGCCAGGGCATTGGAGCCGTCCCCCGGCGTACCATCGCCGGATGCGGCGATGTTATCGTCATCCTGCAGAATTTCCGCCGACAGCGAGATGTTATTGATGCCGGTGGTATTGGGGTTGAAGAAATTCAATCCGCTCTGCCCGTCCAGCGAGTAACCGTTGAGATGTATGGCGTTGACATTTTGCACCAGCGCCACGGCGAAGGAATCGAGACCGTTGTTCAGCTCCGGTATGGCTTCATCGCGAACCAGCAACAGCCCGGCGATCTCGCCGGACTGAAAATTCACCAGGGTGTTGTTGTGAGCCCAGGCGACCTCGTGCAAGGATGCGGTTTCACCGGGCTTTTCGCGCAGGGTCAATTGTTGCGCAGTATCGCGATAGACCAGAATCTGGCCCCCCAGCCAGATGGTCATCGTGCCGTCGCCCTCGTCCTGAGTCTGGACATTGGCGAGCCCCGCCAATTGATCCACCAGCAGATCCCGCTGATCCATGAGATCGTTGGGGATGATATTCTGATTCAAGGTCTCCGCTATGGCATCATTCAAGGTGGCAATCTGAGCGGCCAGTTGGTTGGCTTCACCCACCATGCCGGAGAGCTCGACATCCAACTGCGCGCGCTGGTTGGTGAGGTCGGAATGCAGGCCGTTCATCTGGTTCACCAACTGCTGAGCTTTGGCCCGCAGCGCGACACGGGCCGATGAATTCTCCGGATCGTTCGCGAGGTCGGACCAGCACGCCCAGAATTCATCCAGGATGCCCGACAGTCCATACCCGGAGGTTTCGCCCAAGATGGTCTCCACCTGGACCAGCGCAGAACTCTGAAAATCCAGAAATCCGAAGTTCTGGCGCTCGCTCATCACCTGACGGTCAATGTAGCGGTTACGCTGGCGCGCCACTTCCTGCACGTCCACTCCCATGCCGATCAGGCCACCCGGAATCTCGAGGGAGGGGATGGAATTGTCCAGCTCTGCCCGCTGGCGAGTGTAGCCGGGCGTGTTGACGTTGGCGATGTTGTGCCCGGTGGTCATCTGCGCCCACTGCTGAGCCATGAGCGAGCGTTTGACCATCGCAATAGCATCGAATAGACCGGCCATGAGTCGCCTCTACAGGGTCTTGTTGACCATGAGGTTGGTGGTGGATTGGCGTGCCGCGCGACCGCTGGGCCCGTAAACCTGCGGGATTTCCGCGGAATCAATCATCCAACTGATGCTCTGCTGGATGAAATTCAGCGAGCGTTTGATCAGCAGGGTATTGACTCGGTTCATTTTGCGGATGCGCTCCACCAACTGGCCCAAGTTCTTCTTGAGCTCCTTCAGCTCGACGGAAACGTCGCCCAGTGTGAACTCAATCAGGTGCGTCAGCGTCACTTCGTCTTCGCGCATGCCGGCGGTGGCCGCCAGTTCCCGGACCTTCGCCACCCGGCGCTCTTCCAGATCCCGGATCGCCTGCATGAGTGTTTCCTGCTGATTGACCGTGGCGCGGAACAGATCAATCTGGTTCGCCAGCAGGTAATCTTTTTGGCGCTGCAACAAATCCAGAAACTGCGCCAGCACGCCCTCTTCCTGACGAATCAGTTCGATCAGGTCTTGAATTAGCTTTTCCATGGTTTATCTCTCCTCTGCGGAATTGGATTTCTCAACGGTATCCAATTTATCCGCAGTGAACTCGCGGTAGAGCATGTCGCCGAGGCCGAGGCCGCCTCCTTGAGCCACCGACTTGGCCAGGGTCTCAACCAATAGGTCGCCGTAGAGCTTGGCGCCGCTGTCTTCTTCGCTGCCCAGGGCTCGAGCGACATTGGCCTCCTTTAGAATCATGCGCAGGAAGATCTCTTCGAATTCCCCGCAGGCGCGGCGGATGTCTTCGGGATTATCCTTTTTCCGCTTGGCTGCCGCGGGCGCCGCAATCGGCTTTTTTTGCAACAACGGCGCAAGGGCTTCGACTGTGTCGGGCGATGTGGTCATTTCGATTTGGTCTATAGGATCACGAGATCGGCCAGCAGCGAACCGGCTTCTTTCAGGGCCTGGAAGATGGCAATCAGATCGGCCGGAGCGACACCCAGGGAATTCAAGGCTGTGGCGACATCGCCGACGGTGGCGCCTTCCTGCAGGGTGACCATGGGAGTGCGGGTTTCGTCCACCGTGAGCTGATCCAGCGGCGCCACGATGGTCTGTCCCGACGAGAACGGACCCGGCTGCGAAATTACCGGCGCGGACTTCACCGCGATGGTGATGGAGCCATGCGTCACCGCCGCTGGCCGGAGGCGCACAAACTCTCCCACGACCACGGTTCCCGTGCGCTCGTTGATCACCACGCGGGCAGGCGTGTCCACATTCAACGTCAAGGCTTCCGCGGCGGCGATGAACTCGATTCGCTTCGATCCGTCTTCGGATTGATATTGGGCTGGTGGGGTGACTTCCACACAAATGGCATCTAGCGCACGAGCGGCGCCAGCGCCGAATTGAGCATTCAGGGCTTCCGCCATTCGCTGGGCGGTGGTGAAATCGGGCTGTTTCAAATTGATCCGGAGTTGGTCCTGGGCGAAATCCGATGAATCGGCTGCGCGGGTGGCGATCCCGCCATTGGGGATGCGGCCGACCAGCGTGTAATTCTTTCTCATGGCCACACGGCCGGCTTCGATGTTGAAGCCGCCGACGGAAATGGGTCCCTGTGCGTTTCCCCAGACTCCGCCATCGAGATCTGATAAGGGCGTGGGCAGAAGCGTCCCACCAGCCAGACTGGTGGCATCGCCGATGGAGGAGACCCCCACGTCAAAACGCGATCCCGGGCGCACAAAGGGGCTGATCTCGGTTATGACCATGACGGCCGCCACGTTGCGCAGCCGCATGTCCTCGGGATCCACGGTGATGCCGAAACGATCCAGCATATTGGCCAGAGACTGCTCGGTGAATTTGGACTTCTGACGGTCGCCGGTGCCGTTCAGGCCGACCACGAGGCCGTATCCGACGACGGATCGCGAGCTCGATCCCTCGACATCCGCCACATCCTTGATGCGCACCTGCGCCGGACACCGGCAGACGCCAAAGAAGGCGAGGCCGAGAATTGCGATGGCAATTTTCGTTTTCATATCGCTAAAAGATCCAATTCAAGATTCGCGTGAAGAAACCCGGTTTGGAGGCAGTGTTGATCTCACCCTTGCCGGTGTATCCGATCTGCGCGTCCGCTACATTATAGGAAAAGACGGTGTTTTGCCCGGAGATGTCCTCCGGCCGGACCACGCCGCGAAGGGTGGTGTGCTGCTTTTCTCCGTTAATGACGACTTCGCGCGACCCTTCGATCACCAGGTTGCCGCTCTCGGTAATCTCGACGATGCGGGCCGCCAGAGTCCCCTGTAGATTGGTGCCGCGGCGCGTTTCGCCGGTCCCTTCATGCTTGTTCTTCCACTGCGCGTTCAAGCCATAGTTGATATCGAGCTCGCCGCCGCCGGCCGCCGTCAAACCCAGATCGTTCTGGGAATCGGTCTCGGTGCCCGCTTCGTGCGATCCCATGGATTGCTCGATGATCAAGATGGTCACGACGTCTCCGACCTGGTAGGCGCGGCGGTCGGAGAAGAGCGAGCGGTTGATATTCTCCGAGAACTTCTTGCCTCCGGCAAAGCAGCAGACCGTCCCGCCGAGCAGCAGGATCAGGATTGAAACTATGGCCGTGGTGGTTTTGAATTTGTTCATCGTTGTTCTCCCCAAGGGAGCCCCTGCTCTTTTATGCTATGCTGAGGAAAGCGAGGCATCCGCTTTCATCTTTTCTTTGAGCCCTGATCATCCGACGAATGGAAGACATCCTAGCAATTCCTAGTCATCCGGACGCCTCGCCCCCCAGTCAAAATCTACTCCAACATGACAATGCCGCCCTCGACCACGCGAGCCTGCAGGCGCCTGCCGTTTTCTTCCAGGCGCACCCAGATGCGCTCGCCCGGCGAACCCGATTGGAGCGCGGTCGCAATCGCCTTGATCTGCGCGGCCCCCGCCTGGATGATCAGCTCCACGCCATCCCCTTCTCGCACGGCCGTCGGGGTTCGCAAATCCCTCCAGCGCAGAGCCGCATCCGGCGAAATCGCGCGGGTCGTCTCCCAACCGATGATGCGATCCGGACGAAAAACCACACCGCTCAGGTCGGACGGTTTCAGTTCCGCGGTGCGAATGATCAAATCCTGAGCGCTGATGGATTCGCCGCGTTTCAGACGCCGGCCGGCGAAGGCCAGGCGCGCGAAAAGATTCAATTCGATGTCGCCGTGAATCCGCCGCAATTGACCATCGCCATCGCTCCGCTCGAGCGAGATGACCTGGCCCCCGAACGCCAGGGTCGGTTCGCCGATCAGGCGATAGGAGACTGGCGCCGGCCCTTCGGGATTCATGGTATCCGATGGTCCCAACTGGGTGATTCTGACGGTGATCGAATCCCCGGCCAAGCAGGCGAAACGGCGCTGTAACAGCGGCAGGATGTTGCAGAATTCTCCGGGCAGCGCCTGCGGCCGCACCTCGACGGCGGGGGCTCCCAAAAAGTACACTTCAATCGCCGCCGGCAGAGCGCGCTTGATCTCCTCGACCGTCACCACGCGCGATTCGGTGCGTCTCATCGTCCTGCCAATCTGCAGATCCTGGATTTTCCCGATGGCTTCCGGATCCCCGCTCAAACTGGCGATCTGCCCAAGGATCACCTTCCCGCCTGAGATATAAACAAGGTCGAAGAGTTCCGCATTCACCTGGGCGGGAGACGAGATCGGATGAAACCATCCGATCATCAGGCATACTATGGCGACGATTGCGCGCATCTTGGGATTTACCGCTTCAAGTTCACGGCTTGAGAAAGCATGTCTTCGGCGGCGCGGATGCTCTTGGAATTGATCTCATACGACCGCTGAGCCATAATCATCTGCACCATCTCTTCGATCACCGAGACATTCGAGGCTTCGAGATATCCCTGTTCCAGCGTGCCCAGACCTTCTTGTCCGGGTTCGCCCCGAAGTGGCGATCCCGACGCGACCGTCTCTTCGAAAAGATTCTGACCAATGCTGGCCAACCCCGCAGGATTCACGAAACGCGCCAACTCGAGCTGCCCGATCTCTTCGGGCTGGGATTGGCCCTGGACAATCGCTGAGACAATCCCCTGGCTGCTGATGATTACCTGCTCGGTCTCCGGGGGAATTCGCAGATTCGGCTCCAGGGGATAGCCATTGGCAGTCACGATGGTGCCATCGGGGCTGATCTCCAGATTGCCATCGCGGGAGTAGGCCACGCGGCTGTCGGGCAGCAGCACCTGGAAAAAGCCGTTGCCGGTGATGGCCAGATCGAGCGGATTGTCCGTCTGCGCCAGAGCGCCCTGTTCGAAGCTGCGCGTGATCGCAATTGGGCGCACGCCGTGGCCGATTTCCAACTGCACCGGCTCGACGGAATTCTGCTGCAACGACGCCCCCGCCGGCTTGATCACCTGATACATCAGATCCTGAAACTGGATCTGCCCCTTCTTGAATCCGGTCGTGTTGACGTTGGCCAGATTATTGGAGATATTGTCCAGGTTCAACTGTTGGGCGTTCATGCCCGTGGCGGCGCTGCGAAGTGATCGAATCATCTTATTATATCCTTCGTATGATTATTTATCCGAGGCAGAAACTACGCCTTGCCGACATCGTTGACCGCGCGGCCCAGTGTGCTGTCCTGTGTCTGAATGGCTCGCGCTGACGCCTCATAGAGCTGGCTTATTTCGATCATCTTAGTCATTTCGGATATCACGTTGACGGTCGAATCTTCCAGATAGCCCACCTGCAGGCCGACGCCGGGCAGATCAATCGTCTCCTGCCGGGTGATGTAAAGGCCATTTCCGGCATGAGTCAACTGCCGGGGATCGGGAAAGGTGACCACCTGTAGGCGGTCGAGAATCTGATCGCGGCCATCGGGCGTGCGAATCATCAGCGATCCATCCGAAGCGATGCGCAGATCACCCTCGGGAATCGCCGTCGTGCCGCCCATGGTGCACATTCGATACCCGGAAATATTGACCAGCTCGCCGGCGGCATTCAGTTTCAGCCTGCCGTCGCGCGTGTAAGCCAAGCCGTTTTCCGTCTCCACCACAAAAAAGCCTTCGCCCACGATGGCCACATCCAGAGGATTGCCGGTCGCGTTCATAGGGCCGGGATGCATCGTTTGGGTGACGCTCACAGGCTCCACGAATTTTTCGCCGGCCGTCATCGGCCGCGATGAGATCAGCGTCGAGTCCAGCGTGGCCCTGAAACAGACGTTTTCCTGCAAGTATCCAGTCGTGGTGGCGTTGGCCAGATTATTGGCCGTCACTTCCAGATGTTTTTGCCGCGCCAGCATGCCCGCGGCGGCGTGGTAGATGCCCTTAACCATGTGGCTATCCCTTTATTCCTGAGCTACCTTCGGCAACTAATATGCCACTTGGTCAAGGGTTTAATTATCAATTAGATAGGCGCAGTTTTCAGGGGGATTAGGGGGGTAACGGATGCCGGGCGAAGAGGAGAAACGGTATTTTTTACCGCTCTTGGCAGGAGATATGCGGTCGAGCTACTTCGAATCGGGCAGACGGCTTGTCTGAAGGAAGGTGTTAATGGGAAGGCTTAGCAGCTCCCAAATCAGATTGAGGAGAAAGAGGGGATAGGTTGTCGGCGAGGTGTGCTTGCGCACCAGGCGGAAAAGGCTGATATAGCGCTGTATCCACTTGCGCAAGTTGTAAGCGCCGCCGGTGGAAGAAGAGACCTGATGAAAAATGCGCGACCTCGGCTCATAACGGAGGCGATATCCCGCGCGCGCAGCACGCAGGCAATAATCGGCGTCTTCGCTGTACAAGAAAAAGCCTTCATCCAACAGCCCAACTTTTCCCAGCACATCGCGGCGAATCAGCAGACAGCAGCCGGTTAGGAACGATACATCGCGCGGCTGATCGAAGCGCCCGTCATCCCTCTGGCGCAGACCGAAATGCCGCACGTAACCCCAAGCGGGTACTATGATTCCACCGGCGAACCAGATCACGTCGGGACGGGCGCTGTAGAGGATCTTGGGCGCCGCCAAACCGATCCAAGCATCCTCGCGAGCCGCTGCCACGAGATGATCCAGAAAATCGGCCGCGACGGTGGTATCATTATTCAGCAGCAGAGCAAAATCGCCGCCTTTTTCAAGTACATCTCGCAGGCCGACATTATTGCCTCCGGCAAAGCGGCGGTTATCGGGAAGGGCAATAACCTGAACTTGCGGAAAGCGCTCGCGCACCGCCTGCGCCGATCCATCCGACGAACCGTTGTCCACAAAAATGACGCGAAAATTGGGATAGGTTACTCCGGCCAGAGATTCCAGGCAAGCCAAAGTGTCTTCGCGGCGGTTCCAATTGACGACGATAATGGCGACGGGCGGGGCGTTTGAATTCATCGGTTAGTCCCAATCATCAGGCGGCCAGAAAGCGTTTTCGATGTGCTGAATGACATCGCGACCCTGGTCGGTTTTCACGGCAACGACATCAAAGCGGCAGGACTCAATCTTTGGCTGCTTTATGGCCAGGTACTTGCGAGCCAGTTGTGCCAGTTTGACCTGCTTCTTATGATCCACTCGTATTTCGGGATTCGAATCGCCTTCATAGCGGCTGCTTTTAACTTCGCAGAAAACGAGGACGTCATCCCGGCGCGCAATGATATCCAGTTCGCCGGATCGCTGCCGCCAGTTGCGCGCGACGATGGTGTAGCCCTTGCCTTCCAAGTATTTCGCCGCGAGATCCTCTCCCCTATTTCCCGCCTGTTTCTTTGAATAGGTCAATGTTTCCCCGCAGGTGAAAACTGCGACGGTGAATTTCGCAGCGTCCGAAAGCCTCGATGGCGCGGATATGCCGCTGCGTCGCATAGCCCTTATGGCGATCGAATCCATATTGAGGAAATTCGTGATGAAATCCCTCCATCCAGCGGTCGCGGTGAACCTTCGCCACGATGGAGGCGGCGGCAATGGACGCGCTCAGGCGGTCGCCCTTGATCAACGCGGTTTGGGGACAAGGCATCTCCGGGATTTCGAAATTGCCATCCACCAGGAGATGATCAGGCTTGACTTCCAAACCCTCAATGGCGCGCCTCATCGCCAACAGGCTGGCGCGCAGGATATTCAGGCGGTCTATCTCTTCAACGGTAGCGATACCGATACTCACCCCCGCCGCGCACCGAAAGATTTGATCACAAATCAGCTCGCGTTGCTTGGCTTTCAACAATTTCGAATCGTTCAAGCTGGGAATCAGAGTTTCCGTGGCGAAGATGACGGCCGCTGCCGCCACCGGCCCCGCCAACGGCCCCCGTCCCGCCTCGTCAACGCCCGCGATGAGTCTGACCCCGCTCCCCCAGAGGCGGCGCTCATTTTGGAAAAGCTCGCTTAAGCGCGTTCGTTCTTGGGCGTCATCTACTGCCAGACAATTTGCCATATTCGCTCTCCATCGCTGCGCCAGATTCCGGCCTGATTCAGATCCGTCCGGTGAATCGCGGCTGCAACCGCGCGTAGTGATTCCAGCGTTCTTGCGGTGGGGTGTCCGTAAATGTTTCTGCCGCCGCAGCCGATCAAGGCATACTGGGGCTTGACGCACTCAAGCAATTGACGGTTGGACGATTTGGCGCTGCCATGATGCGCCACCTTTAGCACTTCTGATTCCATGTACGCTCCAGCCGCCGCCAGCATCGCCTCTTCGCCTGAACTGATATCGCCGGTCAGCAAAACGTCACTCCGGCCATAGGAAATCCGCAAGACGAGGGATTGGGAATTGTCATCTCCCGCATAATCCGTCGGCGGCCAGAGAACCAGGCAGCGGGATCCCGAAAAACCCGCAAGGGTATCTCCCAACGCCAAACTTCGCACCGGAATGCCGCGCGCCCGGGCGGCCGCTAAGATTGATCGCCCCAAATCCTCTTTCGGTTCCAGCGAATTGACCAGCAAGCGGTTGACTTTGAGGTCAGTCAAAATTTGCACAGCGCCGCCCGCGTGATCCTTGTCGAAATGAGTGATCAACAAGGCGTCAAGGCGCCGGACGCCGCGCCGGATGAGCGAGGGCAGCAATTCGACTCGAGCCGCATCTTCTCCGCCGCAATCCACCAAGAGCGTTTTTCCTCCGGGAAAGCGCAGCAGCGTGGCGTCGCCCTGGCCGACGTCCAAGAACTCGATCTGCAAATAGGGCGATGACGGCCAAATCGTCAATAAGATAATCGCGGTCAGGCTGACGGCCAGCAACTGAAGGCGCTGTCGCCAATTCCGCAAGAGGAAAAAGGCGACTAGCGCCGCAAAAAGCACCATCGCCACGGCCAGGCCGCCATAATCTGCTCCGGCATGGCCGGGCATCTGCGATCCCCAGACGGCTAACTGCTCCAGCAGCCTCAGACCCCACTCCAGGCCCGCGTCAAGAGGACCGAGGGAAATCCCGAAGATTAGACTCAGCAGCAGGATAATCCAAGTGAGGCTGAATATGGCTCCGGCCAGTGGCACCGCCAGGAGATTCAGAAATATTGCGACGGGGGCATATCCACCGAAATGGAAAATCAGAATTGGCGCGGTAAAGATAACCGCGCAGAGGCTGGCCAGCAGCGGGAACGATAGATGTCGGGTCAGGAAGCGGCGGATTTTGCGCGAACGCAGCGGCAGAACCGGCAGATTCAGTTCCCGGCGTTCATGAATGTCAGCGGCAAAGAGCAGCCCCGCCATGGCCGCAAAGGATAGCTGAAATCCGGGCTGAAATAGCTGTTGAGGAGCGAACAGAAGGATGATGGCCGCGGCGGCTCCCCAGAGATTCCAGCGCCGCGGCACTCGCCGGAATTCAAAGCTCAAAATGATAATCGAGATCATTATGGCGGCGCGCACGGTGGCGGGCTGCAGATTTGTCAATAACACATAGCCCCAAACGCAGAGGAGCATGACGGTGCGGCGGAGCCGCAGGCCTAATCCCAGCGGGCTTATAAGCATAGTTGCGGTGGCCAGCAAGTAGCCGATGTTCGCTCCGCTGACAACCAGCAGATGATACAGGCCGCTGCGCTTGAAATCGTCCTGCAGATCTTCGGGGATCAAGCCTTTGTCGCCCAGAATCATGCCGGTCAGAAGGTCCGATTCGCGGGGCGGCAAAGAACTTCTCAGACCATCGGCCAGCGCTCGGCGCGCGCCGGCCCAGATGCCGCTATGGCCGGGCGCCAGAACTGCGATGCTATCAGCCTTCACCCATCCGACGATACCGTTTCGAAGGAACTCCGCGCGCCAATTTCGACCGCCGGGGTTGCGCCGGGGCGAATAAACCTCGATCATGCCGCGCAGCAGGATTTGAGATCCAGTCGCCACGGCCTGATTTGGCTTGGTGATCAGACGAAAATCGCCCTGCGGGAGAGGCAGGAGCCGCCCATCCTCTCGGATCCAAGCCGGGCGCAAGAGGTGAATCTGGCGGTCATTGCGGCTTTGATACTGCTCGAGAATTCGTCCGCGAATCCAGAGCGGTTTGCCAAGCAAACCGTCAACTCGTTCAAACCGCGGCTTATTCACGGCGACAAGCGCCGACCCCATCGCAACGATTCCGACCAGAAGCGCGACCTGCCCCCAAATGGCTCCGCGACCGAAAAGAGCCAACAGCCAGAGTGGCAGCGCGGCAACGAAAAGAAAAATCGCCCAATCGGGGGATGCGAGCGCATCCCCCAGGACGATTCCTACAGCAAGCAGGATTCCGAGCTTAACCGCCGGTACGGTTTTCACGCGCCAACATGGGGCTTTTGAAAGACGTAAAGGCCGACCGCGCCGCGTAGTATCGACCTATAATACTCGAGGCGAAATCCTGCCGCTTCGTGTTCCGCTTTCATCTCCTCAAATCCCGGAAAAACATAGACGCTGTCGCGAAGATAGCGATAGGCATAAGGCGTCAACGAGAAGGCCGCGCCAATCAGCGGGACCAGGCGTTTAAAATAGAAAGCGTAGACTTTCGGGAAAAGCTTGCCCTTGGGCGCGGACATCTCCAGGAATCCCCATGTTCCTCCCGGTTTTAGAATGCGCCGGATCTCAGCAAATGCTGCCTGCCGGTCGAAGAAATTGCGCACGCCGAAGGCGCAGACGGCGCGATCAACAGATCCATCCGCCAGCGGCAATTGTTCGGCCACGCCGAGGGTTAGCTGACCGCCTTTCATTTTGCGCCGATAGCCGACGATCATAAGCGGCGATGGATCCAGACCCAGAATTGTGATCTCAGGGCAGGCGGCCTTTAGGGCCAGAGCCATATCCCCCGTGCCCGTCGAAATATCCAGCGCTGTCTGTCCACATTCCAGCCCCATCCGGCCGGCCAAATCCCGCCGCCAGCGCTGATCCTGTCCCCAAGAGATGACGCGATTCAAGAAATCATAGACCGGCGCGATGCGGTTGAAAAGATCTACAACCTCAACACTATCCGGCGCCATAATCAATTTAGAAGAGCTCAATGCGGCCTATCGAGAGTTGATAAATGAAAATGAACGGAGCCGTCAAGATCAAACTGTCGAACCGATCCAGCGCGCCACCGTGTTCGGGCAGGAGATGCCCAGAATCTTTAACCCCCGCCGACCTCTTAAAGCACGATTCGATTAGGTCGCCGAGCTGCCCCACAATTCCCACGATCAGAGCGACGTAATAAACATCCTGCAGGCTCGTTACATCCCTCAGAAAGGGCGCACAGAAATAGGCCCAAAGAAACGCGCCGATGATTCCGAAAGCCGCCCCCTCCCAGGTCTTCTTCGGGCTGACGTAGGGCGCCAATTTGTGCCGGCCCAGAAGCTTCCCGCCAGCGTAAGCGGCAGTATCGCAAATCCAAATAGATGAAACGAGATACAGCATGTACAGTGCTGATGGCTCACCGCTGTCGAATTCGGCATTGCGCAGGAATACCAGCGTTCCCAGCAGCAACGGGATATAGGCCCAGCCGAAAATTGTGATGGGAAGATCCCGCAGCGCCTGGCGTTCGCCGAAACGGATTTCGATGAAAACGAGCAGTATTGCCAGACCGAACATGAGCGAGAGCCAGCATCCGGGGAGCAGTAATTGAGCAGACAAGACTGCTGGAACCGCCAGGAACACCGCCGGAAAGGTCTGGGGATTCAGGTGGCGCGTCTCGGCCAGCGCATAGAATTCAAAAAGCGCGATGGCGGCTACCAGAGCGATGAAAAGCGCGAAGACGGATCCGCCCAGATAAATGACCAGGACGATCAGCGGAATGCCCCAGGCGGCGACGCCCAGGCGAGCGGCAAGGGACTTCATGGAGAGCTCTTCTTCGACGCCTTCATTTCTTGTCGGCGATGAACGTGAAGGATCCGGTGCTGCACATCATACGGTAGGCGGGGGTTGAGGCCGCTGCAGGTCTGGCGACTTGACGCAGTTTCCACCACAGCCGATGCAAGATTTCCAGTGGCAAGACCAGAGTTTTTGCCATCCTCCGCGGCATGCGGGGAAATAAGCCATTGCCCATGCTCGCCAAAGCCACCAACCCCGACCAACGGGGATTGGGCGCGATGTGTTCCACGCGAAAACCGGCAAAACTCAATGTATTGAAGATCCCCTGATGCGTATAGTGGTAGTAGGTTCCGTGAAACGGCTCCAGAAATGAGACTGTGCCCATGAACTTGCCCCCAGGTTTTAAGACTCGGTGAACTTCCGATGCGACCAGAAACGGATTATGCATGTATTGCAGGGTGGCGATAGAGAGGACAAACTCAAAACTGCTGGACTTGAAGGGCAGGGCATGTCCATCCCCGCAGATCGCGCCGCATTCCGAATCACAATCTAAACCCAAATACTCAAATCCTGCTTTTTGGCAGATCGCGCGATGGACGCCCTGACCGCAGCCCAAATCCAACATGTAGGCCCGTTCGCTTCGAGCTCGGGGCAAATAGCTTAACAATTCCGGTGACAAATGCAAAGGCCCTTTCAGGCCGGAGAAATCCACCTCGGCATTCGTGTTTTCGCGCAAAAGATCAAAATCAAAGTCAGCTTCCTCCCCAGGATCTGGTCTCACATTAAAGGTCAGTTGGCAGACTTTCGTGCGCCGCAATCGAAGATCCAATTGACCGCAGCCCGAATAGCGATATTCTTCCTTACAGCCCGTGCAGGCCGCGCCGCGATCCGTCCGGATCAGATCTCCGCCGCAGTAGGGGCAAGCCAAAAGATGCCAAACCGGATCAGGGATGGGATTGTTCATGGTTTTCCGTGCCGAAAGGCGGGCACAAACCGCGGGACGCGCTTTTTATACTCCACGTAAGGCTGCCCCAGACGTTTCTCTAATTCTGGCTCCTCCACCGCTCGCAACGCCCACACGATCACGAGCACAAACAGCGGCAGGAAGAAGAAGATGAGCGAAAACGAGCGCAGCAGAAAACCCACTCCCAGTAAGGCAATGAAGGCTCCGGCGTACATGGGATTTCGCACATAGGCGTAGGGCCCCGAAGTGACTAACTTCGGCGGAGGATTGAACGGAACCGGAGTCCCTCTGGCAAGCGTAAAATGCAGCAGCGACCAGAGCATTACGCCAACACCGACGATTAAAAAGGGCAGCGAAAAGATCAAGCTGATTTCGGCAGGGGGAAACTTCGGCAGTTGCAGTTGCCGATCAATCCAAAGCGACAGGGCGATCAAGGCGGCGACCAATCCCAAAAAGATCGTCGGGCCCAGCGGCGTCCACAGCCAACGCTTGCGAGGATCGCCGGTGGCGATATGGTAAATGAAATCAACGGCTTTCATGACCGGAATAGCCAGCTCAAGCGCCTATTCCAAACTCCCCACCTCGTTTTCCACCGCCTCCAAAATCTCGCACGATTTCACCAGCTCCTTCATGCGGTTGTGATCCGGATAGAGTGGACGGTCAATGTCCAGATGCTCCACGTATTTGCGGATCACTTTGTGCGCAGATCGCACGCCCTTCCCCGGCGTGAATTCACGGAAATCGAGCGCCTGCGCTGCGCCCATTAACTCAATTCCAAGAATGCCGTAGGCGTTGTCAAGAATCTGCCCATTTTTCAACGCGGTGTTCATCCCCATTGAGACGAAATCTTCCTGATCCGCCGCCGCCGGGATGGACTGAATAGAGGCGGGCATGGATAAGATGCGCTGCTCGACGATCATCATATCGGCGGTGTATTGAGAGAGCATCAGGCCGGAAAACATGCCTGCGCCTTTCGTTAGGAACGCGGGCAATCCCTGCGAAAGCGCCGGATTGGTCAGGCGATTCAGGCGGCGCTCGGAAAGCACGCATATCATGGTAATGGCCGCTCCCACCATGTCCATCGGCAAGGATACCGGCGAACCCTGGAAGTTAGCTCCGGTGAGCGTCAGCCTGGCTTCGGGAATGAATACGGGATTATCCCCCACGCCGTTCAATTCGATCTCGACCTGCTTTCGCGCCCAGGCCACCGCGTCGTGCGCCGCGCCGATCACCTGCGGAGATGACCTCATCGAATAGGCGTCCTGCACTTTGGTCTTCATCTTGCCGATCAGGAGATCGCTGCCGGCGATGCATTTCATGAGCGCCTTCGAGCTGCGCACCGCTCCGGCGAAGCCGCGCAGTTCGTGCAGCCGCACATCATAAGGTTTCATGTTGGCCAGCAGCGCCTCGAGCGCCATAGCGCAGGCGATCTCGGCCTGCTTCAGCCATTTATTCATGTCGAAGAGCTGCAAGGCGCTGATAGCGGTCAGGACGTTGGACCCGTTGATGACGGCCAGCCCGTCGCGAGCCATCAGACCCGGGATGGGAATGCCCGCCCGCTTCATAGCCTCTTTACCCGGCAGGCGCTCGCCATTGTAAAACGCTTCGCCTTCGCCCATCATCAGCAGGCCAATCTGCGACATGGGAGCCAAGTCTCCGCAGGCGCCAACCGATCCCTTGGTGCAGACGACCGGCGTCACGCCTTTATTCAGCAGGGCAATAAGCGTCTGCGTGATCTCCGGGCGGCAGGCGGAATTGCCATGAGCGTGCACATTAGCGCGCCCGGCCATGGCTCCTCGCACGATTTCGATGGGGAACGGTTCGCCGATGCCGGCGGCGTGATTGTAGATCAGGTATTTCTGGAATTCCTTGATCTGCTCGTCGGACAGGACGATTTCGGAAAATTCGCCGATGCCGGTGTTGGTGCCGTACATGATTTCGCGGGCTTTGAGCTTCTCCTCCAGCATGGCGCGGCAGACTTTGATGCGCTCCAGCGCCGCCGGATCGAGTTCGACCCTTTCGCCGTGGCGGGCAATGCGCACGAGATTATCTATGGTTAGGTTCGAACCGTTCAAAATAATGGGCATGACAATCCTCGCTTGTCCTGAGCGATGTCATGCCAGCGCATGCTGGCATCCAGAGAACTCCTGGATCCCGGCGTTCGCCGGAATGACACCTCCCTTGTGAAACCGGCAGAATATAACAAAAAAAATCCCCGATTGCACGGGGAAAGGAGGGGTTTTGAGATGGCGAATTGCTGAATGTCACCTTTGCAGCGCCACGCGAAACGGAAACAACTTCGCCGTCATGATGCCGCCCAAAATCGAACGGCCGTCCGCGCGGCATCCAGCATGTGGCGCAATCGCACCAGATCATTCTTCTGCATATTCCACCTGCGCTTCACCCGCCACTTGATCACGGAAATAGCGACTCAGAAACTGGGGAGTGTTCAAATCCACCTTTCGGTCCAAAAGCATCGAGAGCTCTTCCTCGATCGTGAAAAAATCCAGCCCCGGAGTCATTCCGGGCGCGAACTCGACAAGGACATCCAGATCGCTTTCGGGGCCAAAATTCTCCCTCAGCACCGATCCAAAAAAAGCCAATTTGCGGATATGATGCCTCCGGCAGAACTCGGCGATTCGATCATGGGGTATTGTCAGCTGATTCGACATGGCTTGACTCAGTTAGTGCCATAATCTAAGACTGGCGCCGCGCATTTCCAATAGGAAATCGCGTTCGCTCTGGTGGAATAACCTTTCACTCCTTTTCCACCAGCACCATGCGCACCATATAGGTGACGACGCGCGCGATGTGTTTCTCGGCTTCGCCGCCCAGGATGAAGATGCCGTCTCCGGCGCGGTAGCGCTGCACATGGTTGGCGAAGGCGATCTCGAGCTCGCCGGATAATACCATGCCGATATGCTCCTTGGTGCACCACTTGGTTTCCTCAAAGCGGCGGGTGAACTCCACCAGCCGCAATTTGCGGCCGTTGCGAACAACCGACTTGTAGCGCGCCCCCGGGGCCGCTTGCTTCCAGGACAGCGATGAAAAATCCACTTTTGAGGCACTCAGGGCCTTTTTCCGAGGCATGATTCACTCCTTATTTTTGAACTTCCAAAAGCACTTTCGTCAACATCTCTCTGGAGGGCACACCCGATGCCCCGTAAGCTCTTCAGCCGAAGCCGTACACGGCGCAGCTTCGAGCCGCCGGATCAATATCCAGGCCGTTTATTTGCACGGTGGGACTGCCCAGGAAGCGAAGTTCCGAAGCGCTTTTGTTTTTATCAATTACGGTCTTCTTCAGTTCGATGGCCAGACCCATCTCGGCGGCGGTCGCTTCGATTTGGCGAATGGTCGGCGGGGCGCAGCCGCAGCCTTCCAAGTAGAAGACCTCAACCAAGATTGATCTCGCATCCATAACGCACATTTATTTTAGCCGATAAAGCTGCCGGTGGCGGTCGATCCAGTAGCCCCAGGGGATCAGCAGCCAGAGCAGCAACGCCGACCAGGCGACGGCTTTGGCATTGGGAGGAGGCGGTGAGAAGATGTTGGCCGTCCAGACAAGCAATAGAAAGAGCAGGAGCGCTCCCAAAGCCCAGCGTCCGGTGCGATCCCGCGCTCGCGTGGAACGCGTGTAGATCCATACTCCCGCCAAGAATAAGACCCCCTCCACAAGGACGCTGCCCAGGACCGAATTCCATAAGCCCAATCCCCAGCGCGCGTCCACGCCCGGCGCAAGGGGCAGGTCAGGACGATGGCTGATTAAATCCAAGACCCAATGGCTAAAGACGCAAGCGGACAGGATAAACGCCTCCCGAGAAAGTCCGCGGATGGCAAAATATATCAAGCCGAAAAGCAGAGACCAGATCAAAGCCGCGACCAGGCTGTGGGTATAGGGATAGTCATAAAAGTCCAGCGGCGTGAAGGCGGTGATGCCCGGAGCAATGCGGACGTGCTCAAGGCCCAAGAGCAGGAAGATGGGCCAAAGCAGATCCACGAGTTGGGCGGAGAGAAACAGCGTCCCCAGCGAAGCTTTGGGAGCCTTCCTTTTGGCGGCCAGCCCGACAGCGAAGTGACCGATGAACATGGTCAGACCTTTTTTTCCGGATCAGAACAATCCTGGCTTGCCCAACAGCCGTCTCATCAAGCCGATTTGTCCCGCGTGATAAGCTTCATGACAGATGTAGCTGCCGGCGCGCTGTCCCCAGGTGAGCTTTCGCCCTGTGGCTGTCGGCAAAGGCGACATTTCATCCAGCGTCGGCCGCGATCCTTCAAGGACGGCAATCAGACGCTGATAGGAATCTTCCAGAGCAGATTTCAACGCCGCAATGTTTCTGGCCGACGATGCATCAAAATTGCCATCGCTCCGCCGATAAGGGGCGGCGGCGCCATCGTTCCAATGAGGCTGGCCTCCCATCTGCTTCAGCAGGTCCACTCGGGCTACAAGAATGTGTCCCAACAGCCAATTGATGCGCTTGCCGTCCTCGGAGGTCGGCTTCAGGCTTTCATCATGCGAAACGTCGGATAATAGCTGCGTCAGCACCATCTGATTGAATTGGAATTGGCTGATCAGCATTTCGGCGGTCATGCAAACCTCTCATCTTTCTCGGTTCTCCTCAGGAGCGCGAAACTCCCTTGCTGACGAAAATCAGAACGATCGCGATGAGACAGACGGCGCCGCCCACCAGAAGCGCGGCCTGCGGATAGCCGATGGATTCGGCCAGAAGCAGGAACAGCCCCACGGCCAACAGCATTACTCCGAAGAGCAAGAAACCGACGGCCGCAATCAAGATCAGAGAGGAGACCAGAAGACTTCTGACCTGCTGCTGCAAAAGGCGGCTTTCGGCCTCGATAAAGTCGCCGACGGCGAGGAAGAAGTCGGCCAAGAAGCGCATGGGTTACCTCCGGCGGGTTAATTTGCCAATCAGGAATCCGGCCGCGAAAGCGACCAGCACGCTGGTCAACGGCCGCTTTTCGATCTGCTCACGGCTAAAGCCGGCGGCCTTTTTCCCGCCCTCACGCACGGTATCGTAGGCTTCCTTGAATTGCTCCTCGGCCTGGCTCTCAAACCGTTCCGCCGCCTGCTTGAGTCTCTCTTTGGCGTCGCCGAGCTTGTCGGCTCCCGCGCTGTGCAAGGAGCGCAGAAGCGATCCCATGTCGGAACGGAGGCGCTCAAAATCCTCCTTCAAGGCCTTCAGCTCATCGGCGGGCTCAGGTCGCGCGCCCGAGCTTTCTGCCCCCTGACGATCATCTGACATATCTCCTCCTTGATTTCGCTCAGACGAATTCCCCCTCAGCGATCATGATTACCTTGCCGCCCACATGGACTTCAACGGAATCTCCTTTTCTCGCCGCTCTTAGATGGAGCAGTGAGGGCCGGCCAATCTCGATGCCCTGCTCGATTCGAATATCAACCGTATCCGCCCCGAAATAGCAGTTTTTGACCAGCCATCCCGCCAGACAGCCGTTGGCGCTGCCGGTGGCGGGATCTTCCGGAATGCCATAGTAATCTGCGAAAACGCGGACGTGGAGCTGATTGGCCTGGTCCTCGGTCTCTGCGCAGAATAGCAACGGCACCTTGGACGGGACATCGCGGATAAAAGCAAAGAAATTCTGCCGGTGAATCATTGCCCTTTTGACGGCCGCCAGCGTTTTCAGAGGAATGATGATCGCGCCGGTTCCCGTGGATGATTCTTGGATCGGGAAACGGGCATCGAAATCACTCTCAGTCAAGCTAAGAACGGGCGCCAATTGCGCGGCGGTGAAGATTCTGCCAAATTGGGGCGGCAATTGGTGCATCCAAAGCTGCTCCGGGCGGCCGTCCATGTAATTGAAAGTAACTGGAATCCGGCCCACCTTTAGATTTAATACGACCTCTTCGACCTGATCGCAGATCACTTTTTTCTGAAGGACGTATGCCGTTCCCAAGGTCGGATGACCCGCGAAAGGCAGCTCCGCTTCGGGCGTGAAGATGCGCACGTCCCAGCCGCCATCTCGGGGCTTTTCGGAGAGGATGAATGTCGTCTCTGAGAAGTGCATTTCGTTGGCGATCTGCTGCATCTCCTGATCCGACAGATCGCCGGCGTTGCGGAACACGGCAAGCTGATTTCCCGCGTATTTCTTCTCGGCGAAGACATCGAGGATGTAAAATGTACGGCCTTTCATTCGCCTTCCTTCCCCCACTTGATCACCTCAATCCTCACCCGGGCTGAGCCTGGCCCGACCAAGCCGATGGCCTGGGCGGCGGCGTATGACAAATCAATGATGCGATTTCGTTTGAAGGGCCCGCGGTCATTGATGCGCACTTCCGCGATCTTCTTATTCTTCAGGTTTTTCACTCTGACCATGGTGCCAAAGGGAAGGCGCTGATGAGCGGCGGTCATATCGTTCATGTCGTAAATTTCACCCGATGACGTGGCCTGACCATGATATGGCTCGCCGTACCAGGAAGCCCAGCCGGTTTCCACGTATTTGCCGCGTGGTTGGATCGGTTCGGGGAGAGTGCCGCGGCGGTAGCGCGGAGCGGAAGCGCAGCCGATGCAGAGGAGGATGAGGAGGCAGATGACCAGCGGGCGCAAATTTCTCGACGCTAATCCGCCCTGAGAGTCCCCACCAGATCCCCGATCCGTGAGAGCTTCTCGCTTGTGCAAAATTCCCGCAATCCTTCAATGATTTCCAGGGTGGCTTTGGGCTGGACGTAGTTCATCGTCCCGACCTGAACGGCGCTGGCTCCGGTGATGATGAATTCCAGCGCATCCTGCGTGTTGCAGATGCCGCCGAGACCGATCAGCGGCAGTTTGACCGCCCGGTGCACCTCATGGAGCTTCGCCAGGGCGATGGGTTTGATGGGCGGGCCGGAATAGCCGCCCGTCACGGTCGCAATCTTGGGCTGGCGTGTGGGGACGTCCACCGCCATGCCGACGACAGTGTTTATAAGGGAGAGCGCATCCGCGCCGGCCGCTTCGCAGGCGCGGGCGATGTCACCGATGGAGGTGACATTGGGCGTCAGTTTGGGAATGACCGCCCGCTTGGTCCGCTTTCGAATTCCCTTGACGATCTCCTCGGTGGCCGCGCAATTGGAGCCGAACGCCATCCCTTCATCCTTGACGTTGGGACAAGAGATATTTATTTCGTAAGCGTCAAATCCCTCGTGCGGTTCGAGCTTTTCCACGACTTCCCAGTACTCTTCCACCGTTGAACCGGCGATATTGACAAGGACCGTTGTGCCGAGGCCCATCAATGCCGGCAGCTTTTCAGCAATAAAAGCATCCACGCCGACATTGGCCAGCCCGATGGAATTGATCATGCCGCCAGCCACTTCCCAGATGCGCGGAGCGGGATTGCCCGCGCGCGGCCTGGGCGTGATGGTCTTGACGATAATCCCGCCAAGCTTCGAAACGTCGAACAGCTCGGCGTACTCCAGCCCGTACCCGAACGTCCCGGAGGCGACTAAGACGGGATTCTTGAGCGTCAAGGGCCCGAGCTTTACGCTTAGATCAACCATTACATTGGCACACGTTATTGGGCAGGATGGATCTGGCGCTTTTGACTAATAGATTAATGACCAATCTATATCGGCCGCATTAAACACCGGCCCATCCTTGCAGATCAGCCGATACCCGCCCCGATCGTCGCTCTTATTCAGCTTCAGGGCGCACCCCTGGCAGATGCCGATGCCGCAGCCCATGCGATTTTCTAGTGATACCTGATGGGGCAGCGAGTATTTGGCGCAGATTCGCGAGACCTCCTTCATCATCGGCACCGGCCCGCAGGAGAATACCCTGGCTTTCGCAGCGGCGTGGCGTTTTAGATATTTCTCCAGACTCTTGGAGACAAAGCCGGCCTGGCCAAAACTGCCGTCATCGGTGCAGGCGATTACGCCGCGCGCGCGAATTTCCTCATCGGCCAGAGGAAATTCCGCATGGGTCTTGGCGCCGAGAAAAAAGGTGGCTTCACGACCCGCGCGCTTCAGCTCATCCTGCATGAACATCAAGGGCGCCGCGCCGATGCCGCCGCCCACGAGCAGATGAATTCCCGCCTCGCCACGCTCGACCTCTGCGCCCAGCGGCCCGATGGCATCCGCGGGATCGCCGACAGCGAAGTGCGATATCGCCTCTGTACCGGTTCCAATAATGCGGATTAACAAGTCTACGACTGAGCCCTGAACTCCAGCAATGCTAAAAGGCCGCCGCAGGAGAATGCCCGCAGTGCTGGGCGTCAGAAGATGCAGGAATTGGCCCGGTTTTGCGGCTTTGGCAATAGCGGGTAGGTCAAGAAACAGACGGAAGATGGCAAGCCGTATCTTGCGAATTTCGCGGACAGAGCCGATTTCCTGGGTCATTTTATGGGTTGAAACGGACCATTTGAGTCATGGGGGATTCGACATATCGGCCTTCGGCATAGGCGGGCTTGAACCTCATGGCCTGCAACGCTTGCTCGGCCATCGTTCCAAAATCGAAGCCCTCGGGATTCTCCTGCAGAATGTTGAAATCCTTCGCCTGGCCGCTGACATCCACGGTGAAGCTGATGAGCGCCTCCCCCGCGAAGTTGGCCTCCATGGCCACCGGCGGATAGAGGTGATTCTTATGGATGTAATCCTCCAACCCAGCTTCGCCGCCGATTAACTGGGGTTGGCCGGATCCCGTGGGCGCCACCGCTCCAATTTCCTCGCCCGAGGCAATCAGCGTAGTATCCGGTGGCACCGCCGTTGTATCCGGCTCTTCCGGAGGCGGAGGGGCGGTCTTGCGTTGAGCAATAGCATAGTACATTGATGAGGGGTAGCGGGTCATGATGGAATCGTAGCTCGCCAGCGCTCCGCGGATGTCCTTGAGAACATTTTCCTGCACCCAGGCGGCGGCATAAAGACTCTTGGCCCCCCAATCGGATTCAGGATAGAGCTGGGCAACTTTGCGATACTCCCTCACGGCGCTGGCCGGTTCGTTCTTGTCCGTCCACAGATCCTCGGCGTATTTAAACATATCGGCGGCGCTGTCCAATGGCTCCGGCAAGGGCTCCAGACCCAGGATGCGACGCACCCAGCGATCGTACACGGTCCCGGGATAGCGGTCATGAACGGCCTGCAGGATTGAATCCGGAGCGGTGGAATCCGGCGAAGTCCCCTTTATCAAGGCGTGCAAGGCCAGGAGAGACCGCGCCGCCGCGTCATCGTGAAGGCTATCGGCGGACAGATCGGTGAAGATGATTCGCGCCGAATCGGCATCGCCGAACTGCCGCCAGATGTGCTCCGCCAACCGGAAGCGCAGCTCCGCCAGTTCCTCATCATTGGCCTGCAAGCGCTCGGCGATGCCCACTGAATCTCTGGGCAAAACGGCCATTCGACGTGAGACGGGGAGTCCTTGTGGCGCGGCTCCCGGCATGCCGGATATCCCCGGCATTCCCGGCAGATCGGGCCTTCCCCTCAGCTCCGAAGGCAGCTCACCTTCCATCCCCGGCGGACGGCTGGGGTATTGTCCCTCGCCGGGTTCATAGGGCTGGCGCGGGATCTGCTCAGGGCGTCCTGATTGCCGCAGCGAATCCAAAGATGAAGGCACACCGGACAATCCCAATGTGTCTGCACCGGACGGGGGTTCCTCAGGCGATGTCGCCGGAAACTCTTCGCCAGGATGCTCGGTCAACCAGGCCAGTCGGTAATTCAGCGTATCAACTTCTACCTTCAGCGAGTCAATTTGACTGTTCAGACTTTTTAAGAAGCGCAAATCGCCCACCAACTCTTGTGCCTGAAGAGCATATTCGCTGCCGCTCTTCTCGGTCTGAACGCGCGCCAGGAATTCCTCCGCCTTGGCCAGATCCCCAACTTCCTCGAGATAGATCTTCCCCAACTGATAGGAGGCCTGGGCTGAAACATCCGTACGGGGATACAATTCCAAGATACGCTGGAAGAGCGCCTCCGCCTCTTCGCTTCGTCCCAGTTGGGAAAGGATCTCCGCCTTGGTCAGATAGACTTGATCATAGTAGGAAAAATAGATCTCCTTTTTCAGCAAGTTGTCGCAGATCTTCAGCGCGGCTTCGGTTTCGCCGCGCAGGCGCATCATGACCGCCCGCTTGAACGTCGCATCAAATTCGCGCTTGCGCGTCGGCTTCTCATCCAAGACCTTGAGATACGCCTCCTCGGCCTTTTCGTACTCCTCCAATTTATAGTGGCATTCGCCCGCCAGGTACCAGACATCCGCCCGCTCGCGCTTATCTTTTGAGGCCTCCAGGATCTTCTCATATTCCAACAGGGCCTGCCGGTAATTCTCCTTCTCGAAATGATAATCCGCCAGGCGGCGCTGGCTGCCCAAGCGAATCTCCTCGGAAGCGTTTTCGCCCCAGAGCTCCGTCAACACGGCAATGCCTTGATCCTCCTGACCCTGGGCAATCATCGTCCTACCGAGCCAGAGGCGGGCTTCACCCTTCAAGGGCGAATCGGGGCAATTCGCCAGTAGTTCCTCAAATTTGCGTCGCGCTTTGGGATAGGTATGAATCTCATAATAGGCCTTGCCCATGATCAGCAGAGCGTCGTCCACGTACTTGCTCTTGGGGTAGTATTCCAAGACACGAGCGGCCGAATCAATCGCCTTCTGATAATTCGTGGTCTTGGGGCGGCCGGTGTCGTTGTTCTCGTTCTCTTTGATCCCTTCGCGGAAATAGCGCTTGGCGTTGTAAAAGGTGTTGTAATAGACGCACCCCTGCAGCAACAGCGCTCCCGACAGAGCCGCCGCGAGAAAGACCGATCGCATTCTGAATTTCATCAACGACATGACCATTCGAATAAGCATCCAGGCTGAGGGAACATGGGGAAGTCCAATTCTGTTTTCGCGCATCAGCAGGGCAATTGTATCGCTCGGATTTTTTCCAGCAGCAAGGGCAAGGCCATCGCCGATGACAGGCGAATTACCGCGTCAGCCTCGGAGGACAGCGGCGTGGATTCAGGATTAATTTCGATTAAAAACGCGCCGTTCTCCCGACCGGCCAACGGCAGCGTGGCCGCAGGATGCACCACGGCCGACGTCCCGATGGCCAGAAAAAGGGTCGCCCGCCGCGACAGAGCGAAGGCGTCTTCAATGGTGGCGATATTCAGGCTCTCACCGAACCAGACGACATCGGGCCGGATGGCTCCTCTGCACTTGGGGCATTGCGGAGGCAGAAGATTGAAATCCAGCGCGTCATCGGAAAATCGCCCGAAGCATTTGACGCAGCGGTTGGCGAAGATGCTGCCATGGAGTTCCAGGGTCTTCCTGCTGCCGGAACGCTGATGCAGCCCATCAACGTTTTGAGTGATTAGATTGAAGCCATCCCCCAGCAGCCTTTCCAATTCCACCAGCGCCGTGTGACCGGGATTGGGCTGGGCCTGGGCGATCAGGTTGCGGCGGTAAAGATACCAATCCCAGATCAGCTTGGGATTGGCGGAGAAGGCCTGGGGCGTCGCCAATTCCTCGGGGCGAAAGCGCGACCAATACCCATCGGCGCCGCGAAAGGTGGGAATTCCCGATTCCGCGGAAATGCCGGCCCCCGTGAGTGCGACAACCCTTTTCAGATGATGGCTAGTTAGCGAAAGCGAATCAATTTCCTTTAATCCGGGGCTTGACATTGCGCTTTTTTTTTGCTAAATTTAGGTTTTACTAAAATCCCAGGCATGAAAGCCTGCCCATCTGAGGAGTGAATATGCCCCATCACAAGGCCTACAAGAAGAGCATGCGCAAAGACGAAGAGGCGCGACTGCAAAACCGAGCTTACCGGGCCCGGATGCGCGCCGCCATCCGCAATGTCCGCCAGTCGCAGAGCCAAGCCGCCGCGCAGGAAAATTTCAAGAAGGCGATAGTCGTGCTGGATCGTCTGGCGCGCAAGGGAATCATTCATCAAAACAACGCTGCCAACCAGAAATCACAACTGAGCCATTTCATCAGAACGCTTCCCGCCTAAGCACCCTCTTGCATGGTCATTGCCAGACCGGCTTAGGTCGGCCGAAGCGATCCCGGCGAGAGAAGAGATGGTTTTGTTTCGCTCGCCATGACCCCCGAGCGAGCCTTCCGCCGCCTCACCATAGCTTGTAATTCGGAGCTTCCTGCGTGATGATGATGTCGTGCGGATGGCTCTCCCGCAGACCCGCCGGGCTGATGCGGATGAACTGCGTGTGTTCGCGCATATCCGCCAGATTCGTCGCGCCGCAATAGCCCATGGCCGCCTTCAAGCCGCCAATGAGCTGATAGACCGCCTCCTCCAATTTGCCGCGATACGGCACGCGCCCCTCGATCCCCTCCGGCACCAGTTTGCCCGGTTGGCCGACGGAACCCTGAAAGTAGCGGTCTGCGCTCCCCTGCACCATCGCCCCCAGCGATCCCATGCCGCGAAAGACCTTGTAGCTGCGCCCCTCCAACATGATGGTTTCGCCCGGGCTCTCCTCCAAGCCCGCGAACAGTTGGCCGATCATGACGCACTGCGCGCCGGCGGCCAGAGACTTGGCAATATCCCCGGAATATTTGATGCCGCCATCGGCGATGATGGGGATATCCTGCTCCGCCGCCGCCTCAACGCAATCCATGATCGCCGTGAGCTGAGGAACGCCCACACCGGCAATGACCCGCGTTGTGCAAATCGAACCCGGCCCGATTCCCACCTTCACCGCATCCACGCCTGCCGATATCAGATCCCGGGTTGCCTCGGCTCGCGCCACATTCCCGGCGATGATCTCCTGCTCGGGGTATCGCTTGCGAATCTCTTCCACGGCTTTGATGACCCCCTGGCTGTGTCCATGGGCGGTATCCACGACCACGACATCCACCGCCGCCTCGCGAAGCCTCTCCATTCTCTCGTTGAGGTCCTCACCGACTCCCACCGCCGCACCCACGCGCAACCGCCCCCGCTCATCCTTGCAGGCCTGCGGATGCTGCTGGCGCTTTTGAATATCCTTGACGGTAATCAGGCCGATCAGTTTTCCGGAATCGTCCACAATCAGGAGTTTTTCAATGCGGTGCTTTTGCAGAATCCGTTCGGCCGTCTCCAGGGTCGTATTGGGAGGCGCCGTCACCAGCTTCCCCTTGGTCATCACCCGTTCGACCGGTTGATCCAGATCCGTCTCAAAGCGCAGATCGCGGTGGGTGAGGATCCCGGCCAGTTTGTCGTTGGCGACGATGGGGATCCCGGAGATGCATTTGCGCTGCATCAACGCCAGCGCTTCGCGCACCGTCTGCTGGGGCGACATCGTGATGGGATTCAGTACCATGGCGCTCTCGGCGCGCTTGACGCAATCCACTTCGGCGGCCTGTTGCTGCGGCGACATGTTCTTGTGGATGATGCCGATTCCCCCCTGGCGTGCCAGCTCGATGGCCAGGCGCGATTCGGTCACGGTATCCATAGCCGCTGACACCAGAGGGATATTCAACTGGATGTTTCGCGAAAGCCGGGTCGTCACATCGCTCTGGTGAGGCAGGACGGACGACTTGCGCGGCAACAACAAGACATCATCGAAGGTCAGCCCTTCTCCGATAATGCGTTCTCGACGCTTCATTTTCGACTCAGACAAGCTTTAAGCCTTTATTTTTTTATACGGTTGCTCGCGTTCGATGTTCCGCTCAAAAGCGCCCCATCGCCTCGATCTTCCGCACGCGTTTTTCATGCCGCCCGCCCTGGAAAGGTTCCTCCAAAAAGGCCCGGACGATAGCCCAGCCGTGGTCGGCATCCACCACTTTTCCGCCCAGGGTGATCAGGTTAGCGTCATTGTGGCCTCGAGCCGACTTGGCCGTCTCGACATTCCAGCAGGGGGCGGCGCGAACGCCGCGCACCTTATTGGCCGCCATGGCGGAAGCTATTCCTATCGTGTCAATCATCACCCCCCGATCCGCCTTCCCTTGCGCCACCGCCGCAGCCACCTGAAGCGCAAAATCGGGATAGTCCACCGATTCGCCACTCTGGGTCCCCACGTCCTGAACAGCGTAGCTGGCGGATTTAAGCTTCGCAAGCAAGCTCTGCTTTAAATCGAAGCCCCCGTGATCCGAGCCGATAACCACCCGATGCGGAGGATGAACCGCCGGAATGTAATCGCCCGATTCCTGGACGACGCGAAGTCCCTTGGCCCGGATCAAGTCCTTTGCGGCCGGAGTCAGCCGCACGCCTTTCAAGAAGAGGATGCTTTCACCGCGCTTCAGGAATTCGAGAATGGCTTTTTCGTCCACGACTTTCATGAATCGTCCCGATAGCCTCCCTTCGGCTTTGGCAGTTGAATATATGCGATTGATCTTGAAAATGCAATTGAATTCTTGCTTTAGGAAGTTCAAGGGCATATCTTTGCCCCTGAGCGGCGAACCTTTCGTTCGCATCGCCAAAACCGATATCGACCTCGCCCCAGGGAGCCTGGCATCGTATGGATTTAACCCGTCTTATCCAGTCTTTTCCGCCCGAGGATCAGATCGCCGTTCGGCCTCGGCCCTACTTCAACCACTCCGTCGAATTCAAGAAACCGTTCACGGCCCAGAAACGAGCGGCGGCGCTCGAACAGGTCGGCCTGAACGTCTTCTACTTTCCCTCCGAGATGATCACCGGCTGCGATCTTTTAAGCGACTCCGGCACCACGACTATGACCAATGAGCAGTGGGCGGCGCTGCACCTCGGCGATGAGGCCTACGGCTCAAATCGCGGCTACTTCGAATTGCGCAGCGCCATCCGCCGCACCTTCGGCGAGGAATTCTTCGCGGAGGCTCCCGGGCTTTCGCGCAATGCCTTCATCTTTCATCAGGGGCGTTCGTGCGAGGATGCCCTGTTCCGAACGCTGGGTAAATTGGGGAAAGGGCAGATCATCCCCAACAATGGACATTTTGACACCACGCAGTCCAATATCGAAGCCCACGGTATGCAGGCGCTTAACCTCTTTTGCCCTGAACTGCGTGACCCCAAGAGCGATTTCTGTTTCAAGGGCAATATGGACACGAAACGGTTTGGGGCGCTGATGGAGAAATCGGCGGCGAAGGTGCCGGTAGCCTATCTGACCATCACAAATAACACCGGCGGGGGCCAGCCGGTCTCGATGGCCAACATTCGCGAGACCTGCGAAATCGCGCATGGCTTCGACGTGCCTTTGTTCTTCGACGCCTGCCGTTTCGCCGAGAATGCCTGGTTCATCCAGAGAAATGAGCATGGCTATGGGGACAAGACCATCGCCCAGATCGTCCGCGAGGTCTTTTCCTATGCCGATGGTTTCACCATCTCCTTCAAGAAGGATGGCATTGTCAACATGGGCGGCGGTCTCTTCTTCAAGGAAGGCGGGCTGTTTCTGAAGAAATACCCGCACATACCCGATGCCATTACGACTTATCAGATCATTAAGGAGGGCCACCCCAGTTACGGCGGGATGTCCGGCCGTGACATCATGGCCCTGGCGAAGGGTCTAGAAATCGCCTTGCGGGATGAGTATCTCAGCTATCGCATTGGGCAGATCAAGCGCTTCGGCGACTTCATGCTGCGGCGTGGCCTGCCGATCTTGACGCCCACCTGCGGGCACGCCGTCTATCTCGATGTCAACCGTTTCTTCGACGGCACCTCCATGCAACCGGGTGATTTCGGCGGCATTTCCCTGACGGCATTGCTGATATCCGCTTTTGGCCATCGCGGCTGCGAGCTGGGCGCCTTCGCTTTTGGCAGCTATGATTCCCAAACTCAATCGGAAAAATTGCCGGAGGTGAACTTCGTACGCTTCGCTGTCCCGCGCCTGCGCTATGAAGATGCCGACCTTGAATCGCTGGCAGAAGCGCTAAAGATGCTGCACGACCAGCGGGACAAAATTCCGGGCATCGAAGTCACTTATGGACGCGACTTGACGCTACGCCATTTTAAGGCCCGGTTCAAGTTCAAAGAGGCACGCTGAACGCGAATCTATGCAAGGCCACTGGAAATTGCTCCGACTTTTCAAGCCCTACCGCGAGGCTATCGCCCTCGCCTTTTTCTTTTCCCTGATCTACGCCCTCTTCAATGCCGCCGCCATCTGGTTTTCCGCCTCTTTCATCACTACCATCTTTTCGCCGCAGACGGCTCCATCTCAAATTCCCCCGGGGGCCGCAGAAAACCTGAACGCCGCCTTGAAGTCTCTGGCCTGGAAAATCATCGGCGGCACCGACCGATTTGAGGTGATCCAGCGAGCGGCGGTAATCTTCTTCCTGGCCTACCTGCTGCGCAACATTTTCGACGTGCTTCAGTACTATTACCTGGCGTTCATCGAGCACCGTTTCGCCAAGGATCTGAAGGACCGCATCTACACTCACCTGCTCGCCCAATCGCTGGGCTTCTTCCGGCAGCGCAAGGCGGGGGAACTTCAGTCGGTTATCCTGAACGATGCCTCCGTGCTGGCGACTCAGTTGACAAAAGTCGTGGCATCGCTAATGCGCGATCCTCTCGTCATGCTCATCTTCCTGGCTCTGTTGTTCACCATTTCCTGGAAATTGACCTGCGCCGCGTTTTTGCTCCTGCCGCTGGCGGGAATTCTGATTGATCAACTGGGCAGAAGCCTGAAACGCAAGAGCGCCCGCGTGCAGGAGGCGCTCTCCGGAGTTACTCAGCTTTTGCAGGAAAGACTGAACGGCATCCACCTGATTAAAATCCGCGGGTCGGAGGCATCGGAGGGAAAGCGCTTTGGCGGCGCCACACAGAGGCATTTCAAGATGGCGCTGCGCCAGCGCCGGCTGGACATTTTGAATATGCCCGGCACGGAAATTCTCGGCCTGGGCATTATCTCCATTATCCTCGTTTATGGCGGCTTCTTGGTTTTCCGGACGCAGACGATGGATGCCGAAGATTTCATTCGCTTCATCGCTCTGCTGTTTTCCGCGCTGGCTCCGGGCAAAGCGATGGGCACGGCCTACGCCGCCCTGCAGACTGCCTCCGCTTCCAGCGACCGTATCTTCAACCTGCTCAATGCTGATGAGCGCCTGCCCATGCCGGCCAAACCGCGGGCCATTTCAACTTTCAAGAATGCTGTCGTTTTGGACGAGGTTTGCTACCGCTACCCGGGTACGCTCAAGGATGCTTTGCAGCCAACCAATCTGCAGATTCGCCGCGGCGAAAACGTCGCCATTGTCGGGCCCTCCGGCGCAGGCAAGACCACGCTGATCGGTCTTATTTTGCGGCTGCTGGATCCAACAAATGGGCGCATTTCGCTGGACGGAATCACCCTGAACGAAATCCAGATGGATCAGCTGCGAAAACTCTTCGGAGTGGTTCCTCAGGAATCGGTGCTCTTCAACGAAAGCATTCGGGACAATATTGCCTATGGGCGCGAGGGAATATCCGAAGAGGAAATTCGGCGGGCGGCGAAATTGGCTTCTGCGGAACCCTTCATCCTGTCTCAACCGCAAGGCTACGATACCATCGCCGGCGACCGCGGAGCGCGGCTTTCGGGCGGACAGCAGCAGCGCCTATCCATCGCTCGCGCCCTGGTCGGCGATCCCCCCATCATCATCTTCGATGAGGCCACCTCGCAATTGGACAGCGAATCCGAAGCACTGATACAGCAGGCGCTGGAAACGCTGCGCCAGGATCATACCTTGATCGTGATTGCCCACCGCCTGGCAACTATTCGCAAAGCTGAGCGAATCATCGTGATAGAGGAGGGACGGATTCTGGATCAGGGATCATACGATGATCTCTGGCAACGCTGTGAGCTCTTTAACCGCCTCTGCCGGCAACAATTTTTGACTCCGTCATGAAATCACCTCCCGCCCCCAACCCCGCCCTAATCATTGACGACAACGACGATTATGCCGCCATGTTGATCGCCCTTCTTGAACCTCGCGGCTTTCAATTCACCCGTGCCCGCAACGCCAAGGAAGCGCTAAAAATCCTGCGTGACAAAGGCGCCAATTTTTTTCAATTAATCATCACCGATATCACGATGGGGAGCCAGACGGCCGGTCTAAAACTCATCCGCCAGATACGCAGGCAGGGTTATCGAGGCGTTCTCATCGTGGCCAGCACCGGATTCGATTCCCCTTTCATCCTCCAGATCGCCAAGCCTCTCATGAATATGCTGGGCGCCGATATTCTCATTCCAAAGCGCCCGCTGAAAGCCGAGCAATTGCGCTGCTACCCCATCACGACGCGCGGCAAATTCTGGGAAGCGACCTTCCGAACATAAATTCGCCGATAAGCCAATCAGCGAGGGAGGGGCTGCACCGCCTGCGTGTTCGCAAAGGCAATTCCGTCGGTTGTTGATTTTCCGGCAACTTTTTTTCAGCTTGAGGCGTTAAATGACTACAACTTTAAATTTCGATCAGGCCGTTGCCAATCGCTATCATGAAGAATATTCAGTATTTAGCAGCAACCGCGGCACTGCTGATTCTTAATAACCCCTTCCTGCCCTCGCTGGACTGCGCAAAGGCAGCTTCAGCCGATAGCCTCCTCTCCGCCTACATCGCCGAAGCCATTCAAAATCATCCTGATCTCGCTTCCATGCAATCCATGATTGCCGCCAGCCAGAGCCGCGAGCGCATGGCGCGATCCTGGATGAATCCCGATCTGACGCTGGGCGTCATGAACCTGCCCATGTCGTTCGATTTTCACCAAGAGGCCATGACCAGCGTCGAATTCGGCTTCATGTTTCGCATCCCTTTTCCGGGTAAGTTGAAATCCGCCGGGGAAGCGCAGAAGGCCAAAACGCTCAGCGCGCAGTCTGATTATGAGCAGGCGAAGCTCAACATGGCGGCGATGGTCAAGATGGCCTATTATGAATTGGCCGGATTGAATGCGGTCAAATCCTCTTTGGCGGAAGGCGCACGCCTGGCGGACGACCTGATCAAGGCGGCGCAGAGCATGACCGCATCGGGCTTGGGGAATCAAGCCGATATTCTGCGCGCTCAATTGGAGAAGGATCGCTGGCAGCAGCGGTGCATCCATAACGAGCAGGATATTTCCGACGCCCGTTCGCGGTTAGCGGCCGCGCTGGGCCGCCAGACAACCGACAATTTGGCCGAGCCGGTCTCACTCGGCGAACCTGACGATGCCAAACCGCTGGAATATTGGCTGACACAATCGAATCAGGCACTTTCTTTGCAGGCGGAAGCGGCGAAAGTCCAAAGCGCTCAGAACATGGTGCGGAACTCCAAGTTGCAATATTTTCCGGACATGGATCTGGGCTTCTCCTACGGCTGGCGGGATTATCTGAAGGCCGGCGCCATGGGCGGTGATCCGGAGATGATCACGCCGTTGGACGACATGATTTCGGTCGAGGCTCGCATTCCCATCCCGCTCTTCAGCCGCGGCAACCAGCATGCCTTGATCCAAGAGAGTGAGGCCATGAGGCGTGCGGCACAGTCCGAGTACGAATCTGCGGAACTGAAACTGCGCGATGAAGTGCGGCGGGCGTATGCCCGCCTTGAGGCGGCCCAAAATAACCACGACTTGATCCGGAATTCGCTGCTGCCGCACGCTGAGGCGACGTTCCATTCATCGTTGGCAGCCTATCAGACCGGCGGCGTACCCTACATGACTCTTAATGAGGCGCTTATGCAGGTCATTATGCAGAAAATGGAGCGGGAGATGGCTTTGGCAGACGTGCATATGGCTCAGGCGGAGTTGGAGAGATTATTAGGAAAACCAATGGCAACAGAATGAGACATTTAACCGCAAAGAACGCAAAGGCAACGCAAGGATCGCAAAGAAAATTCTTGGCACACTTGGCGCCTTCTTTGCGTCCTTTGCGGTTAAGAGATTTGGAGCCTGAAAATGGCAGCGCGTAAGACTGGCTGGCTCGGGCTGATCGCCCTGATTGCAGTGATCAGCATAGCCTTCAATATCGCCCATTGGGCGGGCGGCTCGAAGTCCGAAAAGGGGAACGAAGGGATTTCGTCTGCCCGGAAATCCGCGCCGAGCAAATCCGATGCGGCGGAGGCGGTGAAGTATCAGTGCCCCATGCACCCCACCATCATTCAGGACCACCCGGGCGACTGCCCCATTTGCGGGATGAAGTTGGTCAAGATGGAGAGCCCTTCGCAGGGTCAAGGGACAACCGGCTCCAACGCTCCGAAGAAGATCGCCTTCTACCGCTCGCCGATGGATCCCAAGCAGACCTCGCCGGTTCCCCGCAAGGATGAAATGGGGATGGACTACGTTCCGGTCTATGAGGAGGAGGTTTCCGGCGGCGGCAGCGATGTAAAAGGCAGGGCGGAGGTCTTCATTGATCCTTCGCGCCAGCAACTCATTGGGCTTCGCACGGCCGCTGTTACTCGCGGCGAAATCGGCTCGGAATGGCGCACGGTGGGACGCGTTCAGGTGGACCCCACAAGAGTGAACAAGATCAGCGCCAAGACCGCCGGCTATGTGGAGCGCATCTATGTGGACTTCATCGGTAAACCGGTAAAACGCGGCGAACCGCTCTTCACCTATTACAGCCCGGAACTGCTGGCGGCTCAGCAAGAGTATCTGATTGCGCTAAGAACACAGAGTTCGAATCCAGGCGGCGCACTGTCGACGGGCGATAGTCTGGTTTTAGCGGCCGCCAAGAAGAAGCTCCAACTCTGGGACGTGCCGGAGTCTGCCATTCGGCGAATCGAGCAGACCGGCGAAGTCACGAAAGCCGTGATTTTTATATCACCGGTCAGCGGTTATGTGACCGCCAAGAACATCGTCGAAGGCTCTTCGCTGAATATGGGCGAAACCGCTTATGAAATTACCAATCTCGATTCGGTGTGGATCATGGCGGATGGCTATCAGTCTGATGCCGGGCGCGCCGAAGTTGGCATGGCGGCCACCGTGAGTCTTGAATCGCTGCCCAACCGCAATTACCAGGGCATCGTGGAATTCATAGATCCCGTCCTCGATCCGAGTAGCCGAACCTACAAGATTCACGTTCATGTGGCCAACCCGAATGGCGAACTCAAGCCTGACATGTTCGCCGAAATCAAGTTCCAGCAAACCGCCCACGAAACGCTGACGGTGCCGATAGATGCCATCATTCCCTCCGGCAGAGGGAACATGGTCTTTGTCGCCATCGGTGATGGTAAATTCCAGCCGCGAGCCGTGAAATTGGGTGCGAAGTCAAACGATCGGGTTGAGGTCGTGGAAGGCTTGAGCGAGGGTGAATCCGTCGTTACGCGGGCCAACTTCCTAGTGGATTCAGAATCATCGCTCCGCGCCGCTCTCGAGGCCGTGGGAGGAGCGCCGTAATGCTGCAGAAAATTATTAAATTCTCTGCAGAGAATCGCTTCCTCGTGATCGGCGCGACGATCGTGGCGCTGGTCATCGCTTTCTGGACGATGAGAAACATCCCGCTGGATGCGCTGCCCGACCTGTCGGACACGCAGGTCATCGTCTATTCCAGGTGGGATCGCAGCCCGGACCTGCTTGAAGATCAGGTCACCTATCCGATTATCAGCGCCCTGTTGGGCGCCCCGAAGGTCAAGGCGATTCGGGGCTTCTCAGATTTTGGCTTCAGCTATGTGTACGTCATCTTCGAAGACGGTACGGATATCTACTGGGCGCGCACGCGCGTGCTGGAATACCTCTCGAAGATCACTTCGCAACTGCCTCAGGGCGTCAAAACCGAACTCGGGCCGGATGCGACCAGTCTAGGCTGGGTATTTCAATATGCCCTGATTGACCGAACCGGTCAGAGTACGAGCGATGAGTTGCGCAGCTATCAGGACTGGTTTCTGCGCTATGCCATCCAAAGCGTGCCGGGCGTCGCTGAAGTCGCGACCCTGGGCGGCCAGGTGCGGCAGTATCAGATCACCGTTGATCCCAATACGCTGGCCAACTATGGATTGCCGCTGGACGCCGTCATCGAGGCCGTTCGCAAGGGGAACAACGACGTCGGCGGCAGACTGGTGGAAATCGCCGGGCGCGAATACATGGTGCGGGGGCGCGGCTATGTGAAGTCCATCGGCGATTTGGAAAAACTGGTCCTGAAAAATGAAAACGGCACTCCCATCACCGTCAAGGACGTCGCCACGGTGCAATTGGGGCCGGAGCTGCGGCGCGGCATCGCCGATTATAACGGGGAAGGCGACGTAGTCGGCGGCATCGTGGTGATGCGGCAGGGGGAAAATGCCCTGAACGTCATAGACCGCGTGAAGGCAAAATTGGAGGAGCTTAAGCCTTCGCTGCCGCCCGGCACCGAGATTGTCACCACCTACGACCGGTCGGATCTCATCAGCCGCGCGATTGATACGGTCAAGAGCAAGCTGATCGAGGAAATGATCGTCGTGGCAATCGTTATCCTCATCTTCCTCTGGCATATCCCCTCCGCCTCGATTCCGATTGTCACCATCCCTGTGAGCGTCGCGCTGGCCTTCATCCCCATGTATATGATGGGACTGACTGCGAATTTGATGTCGCTGGCGGGCATTGCCATTTCCATCGGAGTCTTGGTGGACGGCGCTATTGTGGAGGTGGAGAATGCCTATAATAAAATCTATCATTGGCAGGCCGCCGGATCAAAAGGAGATTTTCATAAGGTGCGGCTCGAGGCGCTGATGGAAGTGGGGCCATCGGTATTCTTCTCACTGCTGGTCATTGCGGTCGCCTTCATGCCCATCTTTACGCTGATAGATCAGGAAGGACGCCTGTTCAAGCCGCTGGCCTATTCGAAGAATCTCGCCATGGCCATTGCGGCGGTTCTGGCGATCACGCTGGATCCGGCCATGCGCATGATGTTCGCGCGCATCGAACCCTATAAGTTCAGGCCCAAGTTCCTATCTTGGTCGGCGACGAAGCTTGCTGTTGGGAAATACTATTCGGAAGATAGGCACCCCATCAGCCAATTGCTGCACCGGATTTATGACGGGCCCTGCCGTTTTGTGCTGCGCCATCCGAAAGCGACCATCTTGGTCAGCGTGCTGGTTGTGATCTCAACGATTCCGATATATCTGAAGTTGGGATCCGAGTTCATGCCGCCGTTGCGGGAAGGTTCGCTGCTCTACATGCCCTCGGCAGTGCAACCGGGGATGTCCGTCACCGAGGCGCAAAAGGCGCTGCAGGTGCAGGACAAGCTATTGATGACCATCCCCGAGGTTTACCGCGTCTTCGGCAAAGCCGGCCGCGCCGAGACATCTACGGATCCGGCTCCCTTTACCATGATGGAGACCACCATCCTGCTGAAGCCTGAATCCGAATGGCGCGCCAAGCCTCGCTGGTACTCCAGTTGGGCACCGGATTGGCTGCGGAGCGTCCTGCGCACGGTCTGGCGAGACAAGATTACGGAGGCCGAACTCATTGCGGAGTTGGATGAAACTCTCCAGTTGCCCGGCATCAGCAATGCCTGGACCATGCCAATCAAGGCGCGGTTGGATATGCTCTCCACCGGCATTCGAACGCCGGTGGGAATTAAAATCTCCGGAGGCGATCTCGTGACCATCCAGCAGCTCGCCCTAGAAGTGGAGAGCGCGCTGCAAAAGGTTCCGGATACGCGCAGCGTTTATGCCGAACGCGTCGCCGGCGGATATTTTCTCGATTTTGAATTGAATCGCGACCGGTTGGCGCGCTACGGACTGTCCGTGGACGACGCCAATATGATGGTGATGACGGCCGTGGGCGGAGACAACCAAACCACCACGATTGAAGGCCGGGCACGATACGGCGTAAACGTGCGCTATGCGCGGGATTTCCGCAATGACCTCGAATCCCTGAGCCGTGTTTTGCTGCCCTTACCGGACGGACGGGGACAGATCCCCATGTCCGAGATCGCCGAGGTCAAGCTGGTCGAAGGGCCGTCCATGATCCGCGATGAGAACGGCCTGCTCGCCGGGTATGTCTTCGTGGATTTCGATCCGTCCAAAGTGGACGTCGGCAGCTATGTGGATAAGGCCAAGAAGGTCGTGGCCGCCTCTGTGAAAACACCGACGGGCTATTCTATGGTTTGGAGCGGCCAATATGAGAACATGCTGCGTGTGCAAGAACGCCTCAAAATCATCGTCCCGTTGACGTTGGTGCTGATCTTCGCGCTGCTCTACATGAATACCAAGTCAAGCTTCAAGTCCCTGGTGGTAATGTTGGCGGTTCCATTTTCCGCCGTGGGCGCCATCTGGCTGCTATATATTCTGGGATATAACATCTCCATCGCGGTATGGGTGGGCCTGATCGCCCTGCTGGGACTGGATGCTGAGACGGGCGTCTTTATGCTGCTCTTTCTGGATCTTTCCTATGACGAAGCCAAGGCCCGAGGGCGGCTGCGGACGACGGGCGATCTGGTGGAAGCCATTGTTCATGGCGCGGTGAAGCGGATTCGTCCCAAGGCTATGACGGTGTGCGCCGCCTTTATGGGATTGCTGCCGATCATGTGGTCTATGGGTACGGGATCTGATCTGATGAAGCGCATCGCCGCGCCGATGGTCGGCGGGCTGATCACCTCCTTCATCATGGAGCTGCTGGTCTATCCGGCCATCTACTACCTGTGGAAGCGCAAGGGATTTACGGAAGGTCCGGCGACGCCGGATAGCAACAGTCCTGAGCCGGCCTGGGCGCCACAATAATATCCAGGCACCTATTGAGCAAGGTGCTTGGATACCGAATTTGTCTGAATCGCGCGATGGTCATTGCGAGCGAAGCGAAGCAATCTCCTACACTTTGGGCGATGGCTTCGGCCCTGCGGGCTCGCAATGACATCCATCCTAAAAATAAAATAGGCAGCCACCGGCTGCCTTCAGTTTACCCCTTTGTCCCTGTCGCTCCTATTTGAGCAACACCACCTTCTCCACTTCCATATAATCTCCCGCCTTCAGTTTCGCAAAATAGATTCCCGCCGCCAGATTCGATCCATCAAAGATTATCTGATGCAGTCCTGCCTCCTGGCGGCCATTGAATAGCGCGGACACTAGCCTACCAGCAGTATCATACACCTCCAAACTGACAAAGCTCACGGCCGGAAGCTGATAATTAATGGCTGTCGTTGGATTCAGAGGATTGGGAAAGGGATGTAGCAAGTTGAACTTCTCGATCGGCTCAGGTCGAGCCGGCCTAATCCCCACCACCGGCAGATTCTCGATTGATGAGACCAAGAGCTGCGTGGCATAGAAGGAATTGTGAATGCCGCGACTGCCGTCGGCGACGACGAAGTCATAATCAAACTTCGCCTGCGCGTATTCGGGGGTGGTCGTGTCCGCTTGAGCCAGGGCTGTGGCGAGGACATTCAAGAGGCTGTCAATTTCCGACTGTACGCCGAGGAAATCGAAGGACGAGTCCGGAGGAACCCATGCTGGATGACAGACGATGCAGGTCTCGATCCGGACGGTGAATTCATGTCCGGTCAGCAGACTGTCGGATCCGGAATAATTCGTCGCATCCATATGACACATGATGCAGGTTCCGGGCACCTGGCATTGGTGGCAGGAGTTGGTATAGGTGTAGCCCGGCCATTCATAGGCTCCATAGCCCACGCCGCGGATCATATTTTGTTGAGTAGCGTGAGGCACTTCGCCGACGACGGCGCCATCCATGTTATGGCAAGCGCGGCAGGTGGAATCGGGCGCCAAATAGAGCTGCGGTTCGAAGGTTGAGGGTTGATGTGTGGCATGACAGACGGCGCAGGTGATTTCCCAAAGCGGCTCTTCCGGCAGAATGATGGGGGTTAAATTGGCACTCAAGTATTGCGCCGCTGATTTCGCTTCATGGCACTTGGCGCATTGGAGGTTCTGAGCCGCCGCGCCGGCGATCTGAGCGTGGCCGCTGGAGGACCACTGATCAAAGGTCGGACGTCCCAGACCGGTATGGCAATCGCCGCAGATTTCGGCATGATAGTCCACGGATGTGGTCGGGGGATGAGGGTACTGATCCGTGGGACCGTGGCAGGCTTCGCACTGCACATTGCGCATTTGCAGCATGCCCAGGGTATCGCCGGCGTAGAAGAAATCATCGAAGCCGCCGTTGCTTTGAGCCATATCCCAACCGGTCACATGGCAGGGAAGGCAGTTGGGATTCCACTGCACTTCGCGGTGGCCATCATACGCCTGAGCATGGGCGGCAGAATTCCAAAACGGGAATTGATTGGTCGGTGGAGATCCGGAATTATGGCAGGCTTCGCAGTGAGGATCGGCGCCGTAGGCGCCGCTATATTGGGGCTGAGCGGCCGCCAAGCTGATTATTAGCGGCAGGCAGAAAGCGAGCAGAGAGAGTCTCATCTATCCTCCACGGATTGCGGTTCATTTGGCCTTAGAAATAAAATATAAGCGAATATTTCCATGAGAGCAAGCCCAATGCGAAAAAGATTCGTAGGCCGCCACCAACACAAACAACAAGGGCGCACTGCTGCACGCCCTTACTGAATCCAGAATCCCGTATCCCGAAGGTCATTTCAGCAACAGCATCTTGCCTGCGGCGGTGAATTCTCCAGCGGTCAACCGATAGATGTAGATGCCCGACGGCAAGACCGCTCCATCGAAGGTCGCCCGGTGCGTCCCCGCCGCCTGCCAGCCGTTAGCCAGTGTGGAAATCAACTTACCGGCAATATCATAGGCCTCTAAATTGACGAAGCTGCCGGCCGGAAGTTGATAGCTGATAGCTGCCAGAGGATTGAAGGGATTGGGATAGGCTTGCAGCAGGAGGAAGCTGCTGGGCGAGGCTGATAATGGACCCTCCTCAACGCCGTTCTCCGTCCACTGGTAAGCCCACCAATTGCCCACTGCCAGCGGAAAGCAGCCGCTCCCACCCGCGAGATCGTAATCCGTCAATGCTCCAAAGCCCCAGTTGTCTTCCATACCCACAACCCCAGTTGAGTTGGCCCAGTAGCTCGTAAATCCCACTTCACCCGTCTCTGCATCCCTGTATTCAACAACAAACGCTTGAAAGGCCCCCGCCGGGACAATCATCATTAGACTGCTCAAGACTTCGGCATCGGCTGGGGCACCCATCATCCAGGCTAACCAGGTGTCACCCACTTGCGGCGCTTGCTTCATGTTGTAGTAATTGTCCTCATCCAACATTTCGATGGACCCTCCTGGCACTTGATAGGCGTAATGCCGCACATAGCCGCCTACCTCATAAAAGTAGTCGCTTTCAGCGAGTTCATCTCCTTGCCACAGATTGACAACGTAGCATTCGTGCGGGCCCACGATGGTTGTGCCAACAATGCGCATGGAATCTGGTTGCGCCTGAGTGGGTGGGCATAAACACAGAAGCAGCGCCAAAGCCATCGCGATAAGCAAAGATGCTTTCATGACTTGCTCCTTTAAAAGATGATATTGATTTGGGACGATTTCACCATAAAGGTAGGAAATATTTATGCTAAAGTCAAGTGAAATTGTTCATTAATTCTGAAAGCGCAGATGGCTTTCATTGCCACTCACGGATTTTATTATGGTCTGAATCGCTGATTCACTCTGATTTCACTGATTCCGCTGCTTAAAATACCAAAGGCAGCCAATGGCTGCCTTAACATTTGGCATTTGACGTATGCCTTTGGACATTTGACCTACTTCAAAAGCACCATCTTGCCGCTGGCGGAGAATTCTCCAGCGGTCAACCGATAGATGTAGATGCCTGACGGCAAGACCGATCCGTCGAACGTTGCCCGATGTGTTCCCGCCGTCTGCCAGCCGTTGACCAGCTCGGAAATCAACCTCCCGGTAGTATCATGCACCCGCAGGCTGACGAAGTTTTTGGCTGGAAGCTGATAGCTGATAGCTGCCAGAGGATTGAAGGGATTGGGATAGGCTTGCAGCAGGAGGAAGCTGCTGGGCGAGGACTGTGGCTCCGTCTTGACGCCCGTCATCCAATCGTAGGTCCACCAGTTGCCGACCGCCAGCGGAAAACAGCCGAGCCCTCCCACGAGATCGTAATCCGTCAATGCTCCGAAGGTCAAGTTTGCCTCCATAGCCACAACCCCAACTGAAACTAAGCTTGACCAGTAGTGCGTGAATACCAGCTCACCCGTCACGGTATCCCTGAATTCCACGACAAACGCTTGAAAAGCCCCTGCCGGAACGGTTATCATTTGAATGCTCATGACCTCGGCATCGGCTGGGCCACCCGCTATCCAGCCTAACCAGGTGTCACCCACTTGCGGCGCTTGTTTCACGATGTAGTAAGTGTCTTGATCCAGAATTAGTAGGGATCCACCAAATTGCTGAAAGGCATAGATCCGCACGTAGCCGTTTTCCGCATAGAAGTATTGGCTTTCCATGAGATCACCCCCATCCCACAGATTGAGGATGTGACACAAGTGACTGTTAAGAGTGGTGGTGCCAACAATGCGGAGGGAATCCGGAATGTCCGCCTGAGCAGATGGACAGAAACACAGAAGCAGCACCAAGGCCATCCCGATAAGTAAAGATGCTTTCATGACTTGCTCCTTTCAAATTTGGGACGATTTTGGGATTATTTCACCACAAAGGTAGGAAATATTTATGCTAAAGTCAAGTGAAATCGTTCACCAATTCTGAAAGCTCGGATGGCTTTCATTGCCACTCACGGATTTTATTATGGTCTGAACCACAGATTGCGCGCATTAAAACAAAAAGGCAGCCGATGGCTGCCTAAACATTTGACATTTGATGTATGCTGCTTGACATTTGACTTACTTCAAGAGCACCATCTTGCCGCTGGCGGAGAATTCTCCAGCGGTCAACCGATAGATGTAGATGCCTGACGGCAAGACCGATCCGTCGAACGTTGCCCGATGTGTTCCCGCCGTCTGCCAGCCGTTGACCAGCTCGGAAATCAACCTCCCGGTAGTATCATAGACCCACAGGCTGACGAGGCTGCCGGCCGGAAGTTGATAGCTGATAGTTGCCAACGGATTGAAGGGATTGGGATAAGGACCCATGACCATGAAAGTGCGCGGCAGTTCCGTTTCATGAGGATTGACAACGACAGGATAAAGACCATCAATGGAGGACATAAGCAAATCGCGGGCGTAGAAGAAATTATGAACGCCGCGGCTGCCGTCGCCGACGACAAAATCATAATCGAATTTGGCCTGCACATATTCTGTAGTCGTAGTATCGGCGATGGCCAGCATGCCCCCGAGCACCTCGACAAGACTATCCGTTTCGGTCTGACAGCCATTGATGTTGAAGGAGGAGTCGGACGGAATGGAATTGTCGTGGCAGCCCTGGGTGGCGCAGAGCATAATATTAGGCTGCAGGGAATGGCCCGTCGTGGTCGGATCAGGGTTGCCCCATTCGCTGGTGTACATGTGGCACATGGTGCAGGGTTCGGGCAGGTAGGTCTGATGACAGGAATTGTTATAGACATATCCCGGCCACTCGAATCCGCCGTATCCCGGGCCGAGAATCATCTCGTTCTGCGGCGAATGCGGAATTTCTCCCGCAACGGCCCCTTCCATGGAATGGCAGGTGCGACAAAGATCCTCGTTTTCTTTCCAGAGTTGGACGCTAAAGAGCGAATCCGCATGGGTGGGATGACAAGCTGCGCAGGTGATCTGCCAGACGGGATCCGGCGGCAAGCTGGTCCAGGCTTCGCCGGAGTCCAGAAAATGAGCCGCAGAGGCGGCTTCATGGCATTTGGCGCAGCCTAATTGCTGCGTCCCGACAGAAGCTGCGGAGCCATGCGCGCCGGTAGTCCATTCAACGTAAGTGGGCGCCTCCGTCCAACTGTGACAATCCGCACAAACCTCGGCATGAAAATCCACTACCGTAGAAGCAGGGTGCGGCACTTCATCGGTCGGGCCGTGACAGGATTCGCACTGGACATTCCGCATCTCCAGCATCCCAATAGTATCGCCGCTGAAGAAAAAGTCATCGAAGCCGCCGTTGGAGAGTTGCGCATCCCAGCCGGTGGTATGGCAGGGCAGACAATCGGCATTCCATTGCAGCTCGGCATGGTTGTCATAGGCCAAGGAATGCGCGGTATGGCTCCAGAGGGTAAACTGATTCATCGTTGCGCCCCCGGAAGAGTGGCATGCCTGGCAATGCGGGTAATTGCCGTAGGCGCCACTGTAGTTCGGCTGAGCTAATCCCAAAGTTGAGATCAGCAGCAGTGCCAAGCTTGAGAAGATGGTGCGCATCGTTACCTCGTCGTTAAAAAAATGATCTCTGTTGCTAAAAATATAACAAAACAACTGCCGCAGAACAAGATCTTTTTCCTAAATCACGAGAAAATCCCCTTGCTTTCCATGTGATTTTTTTCTATATTTCAGGACAACCTAGGCAAAGGCAAACCACTAAAGGAGGTTGCATGACGAAAGGTAGGAGCTCTATCCTGGCGATTCTGCTGGCGATGGTCTGCGCAAACATGGCGTTGGCGCAACCGACCATCCAGGGATCCCTATCGGGGAACTTGGGACCCGGCGCCTACATTGTAGTAGGCAATTGCACCGTAGATGCAGGCGCCACGCTCACTGTTGCGCCAGGAACCACATTGCTTTTCTCGGGACATTTCAGTTTCAAGGTTAACGGCACCTTGAACGCCGTGGGCACTGCCGCCGACTCGATTCTGTTCGTGCGGCAGTCCGCAACGCCTACGTGCGAATGGGGAGGCTTGCGCTTCATGGCGGGTGCGCCGTCGAACAGCGTGGTTTCGTATGCGTTTTTTGAAGGCGCCCGGTACCAGGTATGGCCGGACTACAACGGCGGAGCCATTTTCATCGGCACACCCGTAAACATCAACCACAGCTACATCACAAATTGCTACTCGGCCTCGGGCGGCGGCATCTACATCGGCAATGTCGCCTCAGGCACGGTGACCGTCTCGGATTGTATCATCCTGAACAGTTCGGCGGGCAATGGCGGTGGCCTGTATGTTTACTACAGCAACGCCGTGGTAAACATCCTCAATTGCGCGATCGCCCGCAATTCCTCCACCAGCACGTGAGGCACGTGTGGGGGCGGCGGGATCCGCTGCGAAAATTCAATCAATACTACCATCAAGAACTGTATCTTCATCGGTAACACAGCAGCTTACCGGGGCGGGGCCATTGTCAGCACCGGCTGCACACCGACTCTCCTTAACAGCACCATCGTGCGCAATCGCTGCACCGTCTCTAGCAGCACCGCGAGCGGAGGAGGCGTTCTGGCTCTCTCAGGCGCCGCTGTCTCCGGACGAAACAACATCGTCTGGGATAATACGGCCTTTACCAATCCCAATGTCAGCGGCACGATCAATTTTACCTACAGCGACGTGCAGGGTGGGCTGGCGGGAACGGGCAACATAAACTCGAATCCCTTGTTCGTACAAAATCCGCCCAATGGCTGGTTCTTCCTGAGCCAGACCGCGGCAGGTCAATCGCAGAACAGCCCCTGCGTAAACGCCAGTGATCCGACGACCCCAATGATCACGGGCAGCACCCGGACTGATCTGATTCAGGATGCCGGCATCGTGGACATGGGATTCCATTGGTGGCTGGCGGCAGATCAAATTGAGCGCTTGAATCTCAACCTGGGCGATGATCCGGAGGTGCTGCCGCTCGAAGGCACAATGGCGCCGCAGAGCATGGAACTGCGCATAGAGAATCATCCGAACCCATTTAATCCATCCACCACGATCACTCTGTGGCTGGATCAGACGGCTCCGACAAATCTGGCCGTATACGATGCGTCGGGACGAATGGTCGAAAGGTTGCATCAGGGAAATTTGGACGCCGGCGCTCATGATTTTCTCTTCTCCGGGGCAGCCCTGCCGACCGGCGTTTACCTCTACCGTGCCGACTGCGGCGGTAGAATCGCGACAGGCAAAGCTTTACTGGTCAAGTAATCACCCCAGGGGATTGAAAACTGGGGCAGGCAACAGATCATTTAAACTTCCTTTGCCAGGGCTTCGCTGCGGAAGCATTTCTCCCCACGGTGAAATTGCTTCCGCAGCGTTTTAATATGAATGATTCTTTACCGATTTTGGCCTTGCAATCACTGATTCGAGTAAATATATTTACGTTTTCTTATGCAGTGCCCTTAGCTTAGGGATGTTTTGAAAAGAGATTCCGCCAGTCAACCGGGGGATCGCCGCCGCTGGACCTCGCGAAAAACCATGGCGGCGGTTTTCAGCTTTGCCCTGATGATTCGCGTCGCGGCCTTCCTCCTCCTAGGCCCGGCCAATCGCGATTTTGGGGATGCTGAAGCGTATCGGAATTTGGGGCAGAACCTGGCGGCGGGGCGTGGTTTTCAAATATCGATCCAGGTCGCGGGCAGCGGACTGGATTTTTGGCACGAGCCACCGGGATCGTGGTACATCATCGGGCGAACGGGCGAACCGACCGCTTTTTATGAACCTGTTTTCCCACTGCTATTAGCAGGATGCTATTCAATTTTTGGCCCTGTTGGCGATTCAGTTTACCTGGCCTTTCAGATACTCTTTGGATCGTGGTTGTGCGTGCTGGTGTATCATCTCGCCCGCCGCATGGCCTCGGAAAAAGTCTCCTTGGCGGCCGGTCTATTCGCCGGGATTTATCCGTCGTTCGTTTTTTATAGCGTTGTGCTGATGACGGACATGCTCTTTTTTTTCTTCCTATTGCTTTGCCTTCTGCAAGGTTTCCGCTACGTGGAAAAACCGAGTAATCAAAACCTTCTTCTTCTTGCGGTTTTGTTCGCTCTCACGGAGCTGACCCGATCTGTAGCTATTGTAGCGGTGCCCATAATTTTCGCGGCATTGCTATTGGCGCGCAGACCCTGGAAGGATAAAATGGCGCATGCCTTGCTCTTTGCAGTCAGCCTAACGGTGTTCTTCGGCGCCTGGATGTATCGAAATTATCGGACTTACAACATGCCGATCCTCCTCCCCACGAAGGGGGCCTATAATTTTTGGGATACGATGGCTTGTCTTCCCCGCTTGCTTGGAGAACGTGGTCTGCTGCCGCGATCCCTGAAGGCGATGGATTTAAACTGGGATTTCCAGAAAGTGGAAAAGGCATTGCCGGACCTGAACCGTTTGGATCTGCTTTGGCTCCCGGATCAATGGGCAGCAACAGAGCCGGAGCGCGCGCAGCAATTGACGCGCCAAACGACGGCCTTCCTGACTGCAAATCCAGGATATGCCGTGAATCGCTATTTGCAGGTTGCCGCCAAGATGTACCTACCGTTTAGGATCGAAACTGATTCTCGGGCTTTGCAATGGGGTCAGGGCATTGCCTATCTTCTTGCCCTATTGGCTGGCGTATGGGGATGGATACGACGACGGCGGGATCATGCTATCCTAAATATCATTGCTATTTCACTGCTCATCTATGGTTTGATTGTTCCTATTTACAGCATTCAGAATAGCCAACGATCTCGCATGCCGCTGGATATAATGCTTATTTGGCTGGCAGCATGCGGTTTCCAGGCTATTTATGATCGGCTTTTCGCGCCTAAAGCCGCCTAGCAAAAAGTTGGGGTCGTAGTTCAATCCGCCGCAGGCGGATTAGAGCGTCCCGACTTTAGTCGGGATCACATCGGAGGTTGTCCCGATCTCAAGTCGGGATCGGCCCCGCGAAGTTCATTCACATTTTTCCTAATTTTGGGGTCGTAGTTCAACTCGGTTAGAGCGCCGGCCTGTCACGTCGGAGGTTGCGGGTTCGAGTCCCGTCGGCCCCGCTCGAAAGAGCGCAAGAGAAAAATCACGTCGGAGGTTGTCCCGATGGCGAGTCGGGATCGGCCCCGCAAATCCCTCCTGATGAAGGGATTTGCTGTTTCGCCTAAAGAGCCCAGCCATGTATTGGGTCTATGTCCTAGAAAGTTCTCAAGACGGCACGCTGTACATTGGTTCGAGTGCCAATCCAAACAACCGGCTGCAACGTCACAATTCGGGGCAATCGCGCTATACCGCCCGAAAACGCCCTTGGAAACTGTTGGGCCTAAAGGGGTGTTCAAACAAGACCGAAGCGCTGGCACTCGAGAAGCTTTTGAAACGATGGAAGAATCCCTCACGGGTTCGCCATTATATCACTTGCGGACTTTCTTGACCGTCGGAGGTTGTCCCGACCGAGGTCGGGATCGGCCCCGCAAATCCCTTCTGATGAAGGGATTTGCTGTTTTGGGGGGAAGGAGGGATAGGAGATTTGTCTGGCTATCGTCGCGCCCAGAGGCTATCCATCTCCGTGGGCAAGATCCGGGGAAAAGGCAGGCAGACAGACGGCGATATATTCCGCCCCTTCCAGTGAGGGCGAGCCATACTGCACCCATTCACCGGCGGTGATGATCACGGCCTGACCCGCATTGACATCAAGTTCGTGGTCTCTCAATTTTACGTGCAGGCAGCCTTTTAAAACGACCGTATATTCATCGAATTCGGGTTTCTGTCCGGGCTCGGACCAGCCGGGCGGGCTCTTCATGCGAGCGATACTGACAGCCGAGGTGCCGGAATTGACCCGCCCAATGAATTCCTCAATGGTCTTGGGCGGTTGGCCGGCGGCCTGGATGAGGGTGGATTTTTCGATTAGCTTGGCCATGATAAAAATGGGGCGACCCTTTGGGCCGCCCCTTGCATTTTTCCTGTTTACTTCATCAACACCATCTTCCCCACCGCCTGCCAGTCGCCAGCAGTCAAACGGTAGAGGTAGATTCCAGATGGAAGGTGGGAGCCGTCGAAGGTGATTTCATGCGATCCCGCTTCCCGCCAGCCATTGGCCAGTTCTGCAATCTCTCGTCCGTTCACGTCATAAACATTCAACCGCACATTCGCGGCGGACGGGAGAGCAAAGTTGATGGTTGTGCGAGGATTAAAGGGGTTGGGATAGTTCTGCCCCAGGTGGAAATCCGCCGCTGCGACAGTACGATCCGACGACAGCGGTTCTCCGGCACTGGCCCAATTACCAATCCAGACCCCGCCATCGCCCGTTGCGGATTTCTGGAAAGGGAACGAATCGGAATCCCAGATGTCATCCGGATAATTACCCACATAAGCATTATAGCTGTAGGTTCCGGAAGGGGCATTGCCCGGGACGGCCTGTGTGCGATTCCGATCGAGGGAAGCTCCAGCGCCTAATGTTAAAACCAATGGCCCGAGGAGGGGACCGTAGGGATTGCCGTTGGGCAGAATCACATTGGTCCAAGCATCGAACGTCCAGGAAGCAGCCTCGCTATTGACCACGGCGACGTTGAAGTTGAACTGGCCGCCGTTGGCGGGGATGACAATCGGGGTGCCACTGGGCGTCAAATTGACTGCAACATTTCCTGTCGGATAATGGAATCCCATGCTCGACTGCAGCACCTGCTTGTTGGCGTTGTTCTGCACGAACGTGACAATGTCCATGTGCTGGGGAATCCAGGGCGAGCTGATGGTGAAATTCCGCGTGATATCGAACGTCTGACCCGGCGAGGTGATCGTCAAGGTCTGCTCGTCAAGGAAATCCCGGCAGACGTAATTGTAAGTGTCGTCGGACACCAGCCCATGCTCGATAAGTGCAAAGCGCAGCACGACGGGCGAATATTCCACCCATTCGACTTCGAGATGCACCGTAACCTGGCCGGACGTGGCTCCGATGTAACCGGTATTGACCATCGTCATCGAGGCATCATCGAGCAGATGGCTTTCGATGATAGGTTGATAATACGGTATCATCGGTACGCCGCCGCCGAGCACCTGCTCAGATCCATCGAACCACATGTCCGGTGTGCCGGGGACGTTGTAATACGTAAACCGTGCTGCGGTTTCCGACGTTCCGTAGGGAGTGCCCTGAAAGTATGATATAAGCGCTACTTGATTCGAGCCATACTGGCTTGCCAGGCTGTAAGCAGCTTGTTCTGCCTGAGGACAGTATGCTCACCACGTGGCGTCAAATAGTTCCATGAGTACGGTTCTTTGGGCGGCCAAACTGTGCTGCAGCGGCATTCCCATTGACAGCATCAGGCAGCAACCCGCTAGAACCATGAGGAACTTGCGTGATTTGATCATCGTTCTCTCCTTTCGTTTGTTTTTATCATCGCGGCGATTCTTCGTTTTTCTCAGGATATGATACAGAGACTATGGCAAACTTGCCGGATGGAAGGGACGCCTTTTCCCAATATAGGGAAGACTTTTGTCGAACGCAAGCAGAACCTTTCACGAACGACGAAACTCCCGCATCGGGCGCGGCAGCAAAAGCAGGGCGCATAGTCTCGAAGGCATGGCTTACGCCACCATGCGCCCTTGCGATTTTTCCTATTTCTTGCCGTTATTTCATCAGCACCATCTTCCCCACCGCCTGCCAGTCGCCGGCGGAGAGACGGTAGAGGTAGATGCCCGACGGCAGATCGGAGCCATCGAAAGTGATTTCATGCTGCCCGGCTTCGCGCCAGCCGTTAGCCATTTCCGAGACCAGGCGCCCGGAAATATCGAAGACGCCAAGCGCCACATTGCTCGCCTCTCGCAGCTCGAAGCTGATGGTTGTCGTTGGATTGAAGGGATTGGGATAAGCGCCGATCAGCTTGGAGGTCGCGGGCAATTCCGCCTTACTCTCCATCCAGGGCTCGAAACTCTCACCGGTGTTTTCCCAAGTACCCACGACCTGGCCGTCGCCCGTTGTCAGCTTGGTGTAGGTGAAATTGCTGGCGCTGTTGATGACATAAGGATAGGTTCCCAGGCGGCCCTCATAGAGGTAGACGCCGGGAGCGGCGCCTCGCGGCACACTCTGGGTGCGGCTGCGGGTGATGGCATAGGAGGCCGGAATCGTAAGGCTGATCGGCCCCAGCATGGGCCCCTGCCAGACGCCGCTGGGTGTGCGTTGCAT
>Ga0315284_10000094_pt1 | contig 119422 bp, 90 predicted proteins | sample YL17G09_16_MG_FD_203696 | JGI IMG/M metagenome (GOLD analysis project Ga0315284, IMG submission 203696) | Sediment microbial communities from Yellowstone Lake, YNP, Wyoming, USA - YL17G09_16 | ecosystem: Environmental > Aquatic > Freshwater > Lake > Sediment | place: USA: Wyoming | collected... | reverse complement strand
TCTCCCTACATGTCCCGGGAAGCACGGTCCGGGGGACACGTGCCACACGGAGATCGTCTCCGAGAGTCCTGTCCGTGTGTCTGCAAATCCTGCGTGTGCCACGGTCCCCCTCGACCGTGCTCAACCAGTCAAGGTGACCACGCCACCTTTCGGTCTCCCTTCATGTCCCGGGGAGCACGGTCCGGGGGACCATGCCACACGGAGATCGTCTCCGAGAGTCCTGTCGGTGTGCCCGCAAGTCCTGCGTGTGCCACGGTCGCCCTCGACCGTGCTCAACCAGTCAAGGTGACCACGCCACCTTTCGGTCTCCCTTCATGTCCCGGGGAGCACGGTCCGGGGGACCATGCCACACGGAGATCGTCTCCGAGAGTCCTGTCGGTGTGCCCGCAAGTCCTGCGTGTGCCACGGTCGCCCTCGACCGTGTTCATCCAGTCAGAGCGACCACGCGGCCTCTCGGTCTCCCGTCATGTCCCGGGGAGCACGGTCCAGGGGGACCGTGCCACACGGAGTTCCCATCTTTTCAATCCCGAGGCCGCCCCTCATACTCGCCAGAGACTGTGCTCACGTTGACAGTGTCACCAATGCTGACGAACATCGGCACCTTGATCACAAGCCCAGACTCCAGCGTTGCGGGCTTGCCCACATTGCCTGAGGCTGTGGCGCCCTTGATCATGGGCTCGGTTTCAACGACCTTGAGCTGCACGGTCACAGGCAGCTTCACACCAATGGGGCGGTTGTCGTACATCTGCACTTTGCATGCGGTATTAGGGAGGAGGTAGCCCACGACGTCGGCGATCTCCTCACCGGGAATGTGGTATTGCTCGTAGTTCTTGCTGTGCATGAAGACATAGTCGTCGCCGTCTTTGTAGAGATACTCCATCTCCACTTCGGTTGGGAAGACCTGCTCAACTTTGTCTGCGGAGGTGTAGCGGACTTCGGCGGTTGACTGATCGAGCAGACTACGGAGTTTCACCGGAATCTTGGCAGAGCCACGCCCAGTCACCGTGTGCTGGAAGTACACGACCTTGTACGGATGCTTCTCGTGCAGAATGAACATGCCGAGTCGGATTTGCGTTGCGAGGATCATTGTCTTGCTCGTTTCTTCGTGTATGGTGATTGAATCTGTTTGTCAACGTAGTCGGGTGTCAGTGCGTCGTTGGGATCCGCCCATTCTCACTTCTCACTTCGCATCTCTCTTCTCAATGCGGCTCCACTCGTCCTTGAGCGCCACTGTGCGATTGAACACCAGCGCCCCGGGTTTGGAGTCTTTGTCCGCGCAGAAGTAGCCGAGACGCTCGAACTGCACGGCCTTGCCGATCTGGGCCGATGCCAGCGAGGGCTCCAACTGGCCGGTGAGTATCTCCAGCGAATTGGGATTGAGGTTCGCGGTGAAGTCCTTGCCCTCTTCGGCCTTGTCGGGATTCTCTACTGAAAAGAGCCGGTCGTAGAGCCGGACCTCGGCGGGAATCGCGTGCTGCGCCGACACCCAGTGCAGCGTGGCCTTGACATTCCGTCCGTCGGGCGATGATCCACCACGAGTGGCAGGATCGTACGTGCAATGCAGCTCGGTGACAGCACCGGTAGCCGGATCCTTCACCACGCTCTGGCAGGTAATGAAGTAGGCGTAGCGCAATCGAACCTCTCTGCCTGGCGTCAAGCGAAAGAACTTCTTGGGCGGATCTTCGCGGAAGTCGTCCTGCTCAACGTAGAGCACGCGAGAAAACGGGACCTTGCGGAAACCAGCCGCAGGATTCTCCGGGTTGTTCACTGCGTCAACTTCCTCAACCTGGCTCTCGGGATAGTTGGTAATCACGACCTTCAGCGGTCTGAGAACGGCCATGTACCGCGACGTCGTCTTGTTGAGTTCTTCGCGGATGCAGTGCTCAAGCATGGCCACGTCCACAGTAGAGTCGCGCTTGGCAACACCAATGCGCTCGCAGAAGTCGCCGATGGAGGCCGGCGTATAGCCGCGACGGCGCAGGGCCGAGAGCGTGGGCATGCGGGGGTCGTCCCACCCGCGAACCGCACCGGTCTTGACAAGCTGCAGGAGTTTGCGTTTGCTCATCACGGTATAGGTGAGGTTGAGTCGCGCAAACTCGATCTGGCGCGGATGGTGGATCGGCAGTTGGTTGAGAAACCAGTCATAGAGCGGGCGGTGATCTTCGTACTCCAATGAGCACAGGGAGTGCGTGACGCCCTCGATGGAGTCTTCGAGCCCATGCGCCCAGTCGTACATGGGGTAGACACACCATTTGGCGCCCTGCCGGTGGTGTGGCTCCTTGAGAATGCGGTACATCACCGGGTCACGCAGATTGATGTTGGGCGAGGCCATGTCGATCTTGGCGCGCAGCGTGCGCGAACCCTCGGCAAACTCGCCGGCACGCATCCGGGCGAAGAGGTCAGTGTTCTCGTCAACCGAGCGATCGCGAAAGGGACTGTTTGTGCCGGGCTGCGTGAGAGTGCCACGGTGCTGGCGGATCTGGTCGGCATTCAGGTCGCACACGAAGGCCTTGCCGACTCTGATCAGCAGGATCGCCCATTCGTAGATCTGCTCGAAGTAGTCGGAGGCGTAGAAGAGATTGTTGCCGAAATCGCATCCGAGCCACCTGACATCTTCGACAATGGATTGGACGTATTCGTCTTCCTCTTTGCTGGGGTTGGTGTCGTCGAAGCGCAGATTGAACTGCCCCTTGAACTCCCGGGCAATGCCATAGTCGATGTGCAACGCCTTGGCGTGCCCGATGTGCAGGTAGCCATTGGGCTCGGGCGGGAAGCGCGTGACGATCCTGGTTGCTTTGCCGGCTGCCAGGTCATCGATGACGGCCTCGCGGATGAAGTTGGAGGATGTTGGCTCGGTCGTCTGTCCGGGTGTCTTCGCTGCATCACTCATGTCAAGTCCCTCGATGATTGTTCGGAGGTGCGCCGACTCCATGCCCATCTGCTCCTCGCGCCGCACAGACGCATCTGTCGTTTCTTCGTTTGGACCACTGTCCGACCAGGGATCAGGCCTGCTGGTTCGCCCCCAGCCATGCAATCGCGGCGGTGATCCGGCGCAGCACCTTGTCTTGACCCAACACCTCAAGCAACTCAAAAAGCCCGGGCCCGAAGCTGACCCCGCTGACAGCCAGCCGGGTCGGATGAATGAGCTTTCCGGCAGAGAGGGTCTTCTCCTCAGCATACGCCCGGTACAGCTCTTCGGTGGTTGACTGATTGAAGGGCTGCAAAGCAGCAAGACGCTCGTGCAGGTCAACCAGGGTCGCCCGTGCATCGCCCTTGAAGTGTTTCTTGACAGCCTGCTCCTCGTAGGTCGTGGGGTCGGCGAAGAAATAGGTGGCACTCTGAGCCAACTCCACCAGACGCTTCGACCGATCTTTGAGTAGACCGACGACGGTGCGAACGTACGGATCGGTTGCGGAGACCTCTGCGGCAATGGTGCCGGTGGATTTGAGGATGTCAACGATGTCGGGCAGGATTGAGTCGACGGTGCGCTCCTGCATGTATAGCCCGTTCATCCACTCCAGCTTCTTCTCGTCCCAGGCAGAGGCCTTGGGCGACACCCGCTCCAGCCCGAATGTGTCGATGATCTCCTGGCGAGTCATCTTCTCTTTGTCCGCGCCAGGCGACCACCCCAGAAGCGCGAGGAAGTTGAAGAGCGCCTCGGGCAGATGCCCGGACTTCTTGAAATCCATGACAGATGCGGCGCCCTTGCGTTTGGAGAGTTTGCCTCCATCGGGCGAGAGAATGAGAGGGAGATGCGCGAACCTGGGCGGCTCCCACCCGAATGCCTGATACAGCAGGACGTGTCGGGGCGTTGACGTGATCCACTCCTCGGCGCGCATCACGTGAGAGATCTGCATGAAGTGGTCGTCGACCACATTGGCCAGGTGGTATGTGGGGAACCCATCGGACTTGAGCAACACCTGATCGTCAAGCGCGTCACTCTGATACTCGATGTCACCGCGAATCTCGTCGTGGAATCGAACAACCTGGCCGAGAGGGACTTTGAGCCGGACAACATGCGGCGTCCCGTCGGCGAGGAGGCGCTGCACCTCCGCATCCGGAAGACTGCGGCAGTGCCGGTCGTAGCCCGACACACTGGCGACCTTGGCCTTCTCCTGTGCCTCGCGCACCTCTTTGATCCGCTCGGGGGTGCAGAAGCAGCGGTAGGCATGGCCCGATGCAAGGAGCTTGTCGGCGTGTTGACGGTAGAGATCGGTGCGCTCCGACTGCACGTACGGACCATACGGTCCGCCAACGCCGGGTCCCTCGTCCCAGGTGAGTCCGAGCCACCGCAGGCTCTCGTAGATCTCGTCGCATGCGCCAGCCTGAAAGCGGCTGCGGTCGGTGTCTTCGATGCGCAGAACGAATGTCCCGCCCAGTCGCCGGGCAAACAGGTAGTTGAAAAGCGCTGTTCGAGCGCCACCGACGTGAAGGTACCCGGTGGGTGACGGCGCAAAGCGCACGCGGACGGGTGATGACATACGGTACTCCAGTATCGAGGCCGTTGCTGCTCCGCGGCGGGGCCGGCGGTGCGCTGTTGGCAATGGGTGAAAATACGTTGCGCTCCCCAAAGGAATCGAGGGGAAGACCGCCCCTGCGCACGGGTCAAGGCACGAGCGCGAGTACGGCGCCGCAGAGCAGCGTGGCCGCCAATTCGGTACGCAGGCGGTGGTGTCCCAGGCGAACGAACTGCGCTGAAATTGACGAGAGCGTGGCCAGCTCATCGGCGGACAACCCGCCAGGAGGCCCGACAAGGCACGTCAGTGGCTCCGGCGAGCCACCCGAGGGTCCCGGGAGGAGTTCCTGCGCCGCGCGACCATCACGTTGCGCCACGAGCACGCTGCCGACAGACTCGCGCAGGGCCTCGTCGAGACCCTGAGGTGGCAGCAGTGACGGCAGCCGTGGATTCAGCGACTGCTTGCACCCCGCAACCATTTTCGCGGTGAATCGCAGCTCGTACCTGGCCCACTTGTCCTGCCACCACGGATCCTGACAAAGCGCGGTTTCGACCGGAACAATGGTCTCCACGCCGAGCGCTGCGAGGTTCTCGATGGCGGTTTCGAACGCGTCGCGTTCGGGCAGGCCGATCAGGCAGCGGACCCTCGGAGCGACGACCGGCCCCACCGACGAACTCCGGACCGAGAGATGCGCGCCGTCGCGGTCAACGCGTTCGATGCAACACTCAAAGACGGCGCCCGATCCGTCGGTCGTGCGAACAACGCTCCCCTGCTTTGCGCGAAGGACCTGGTGGGCATGGCGCGTCTCGTCAGAGCCGAGCACAAACGCGTTGGCGCCCTGCCGTTGACCGAAGAAGAGGAAGTGCGCGGGATCACGCATTGACGAAGCCTCGGTGCCGGCTACTGCGCGAATGTGTCGTAGCCGGCGGCGTCCATGAGTCCGGTTTGATCGGGGCCGTCCGCGACCTTCACGGTGATCATCCAGCCGGTGTTGTAAGGATCCTTGTTGACAATGTCGGGCTGTGTCGAAAGTGCCGCGTTTGCCGCGATCACCTCCCCCGAAACCGGCGAGTAGAGATCGCTGGATGCCTTGACAGACTCGACCACGCCGAGCTCTTTGTCTCTGGTAAGTTTGGTTCCGGGCTTCGGCAGCTCGATGAAGGTGATGTCGCCCAGAGCATCCTGCGCATGGTCGGTGATGCCGATGGTGGCGATGTTCCCGTCAACCTTCACCCACTCGTGCGTCTTTGCGTACCTGCGGTCGGTTGGTGTTGCCATGGTGTCTCCTCTGTGGGGTAGTGCAGAAAAATGGATGATGGTGCTCTCCACGGACCTCGGAGCGGCTATGCGGAATCCCGGTTCTTCCTCTGCAGCTTCACGGCGCGGCTCCTCGTGTAGAAGAACAGTGCCGCCAGAACCACAATCAGCATCGCCTGACCCTTGATCCTGGGGGTCACGACGCCTCCCGGCTTTGCCGCGACGACTGTGGAGCGCGTTCCAGCAATCATGCCAATTGCCAGGGGATTCTTCTGCGCATCGGCAGTGGCAATGGCGAGGCGATAGTGCCCCGTGGAGTCAAGTCCCACGGCGGGCCAGGGCAGAAGCCACTCAACCCGAATGGCGGAAGTGCCGGAGTCTGCCGAGACCCGATACACACCACTGTCTGCAGAAGTCGCGGTCAGTGGTATTGACAGGGCCGAGTCCAGAGGAAGCCCCACTCTATTGATAAGCATCGTCTGCACAGACCCTGTTCGCGTCACCACGAAGTACCCGGCCAATCCATCGGGAGTGTTGGCTGCGTCATACACCACCGTTGAGTCGGCGGGCAGTCTCTTGCTGCTCGATGCGCTCCACTCGAGAAGGAATCCATCGAGCTGGATGTTGCGGGTCTGACCGACAACGCCCGTCGCACGAGCCTGGCCGTGAACCGGACTCCACACCGAGGACGCGGCGAGCAGTGCGCCCGCAATCAGCCGGGTGAGTCCCAGATACCTTCCGTCAATAGCAACATGACTACCCCGTCGTGCCATGGAGTCCTCCATCCCGTCAATGAACGCACCTGAACCCGATACTCACCTCACCCACCTCCGGGGCGAACCAGTGGCGGTTCTTGATGCGAAGCTGGGCCGGACCGCTGTACCACCCGCCGCCACGAATTGTGCAGTAGCGGCCCACCTCGGGGGCCCTGGGGTCGACCGAGTCGGCAAAGGCATACAAGTCGCGCTGATACCGATCGCGGGTCCACTCCCACGCGTTTCCCGTCATGTCACAGAGGCCCCACGCGTTCGGTCCGGACGAGCAGGGCACTCGCGGCTTGTTCTCCGATGGCGGGGCGCACCGGGCGGCTGAAGGCACGGCGCTACCCCACGAATACGTGTTTCGCGTTCCAGCAAGAGCTGTGTACTCCCACTGTGCCTCGGTGGGCAGGTCGCCGCCGCGCCACCGGCAGTACTGACGAGCCTGCTGCCACGACACGCACACGACAGGCAGCCGAGGGTCGCGGTACAGTGCTGGAACCGTCACACGGCGAAACTCCGGGGGCGACCACATGAGGCACTGTCCATCGGTGTAGTGGGCCTGCGAACAGGCGCCGGAGTTGACGCAACTGTCGTACTGCGCGGAGGTCACCTCCGATCGGTCAATCGAGAATGCCGACATGCGCACGGCGATGGCCGGGCGTTCGTCTGGCTCCGTCGATGCATCGCCCAACTCGAAGGACCCGGCCGGTACCGGCACCGGTTGCGCAACGGCCATCCATGCGCAAAGGAGCAGGGCTGCGCCGAAGCACCCAACGCATCGGTTCAATGATGTGGCGCGGAAGATGCGCGCGCGAGTTGATGCACAGAGCATGATCGGAGGGAGACTGACATCGCGGTTGACCGGCACTGTGCCCAGAGACGCAAACATCACGGACCAGCCAGCTCAGCCACCAGAATGCCGGCCCCGAAGAGCACGAATACCGAGAGCACGATGATGCGGATGGCCAGTGACTTGCCACTCCGCGGCTTCTCCGCCAGAGCTACAGAGTCGGCATACTCTTTGGTATGCGCCAGTGCGATGGACACGGTGTCGGTCGCGCCCGATGCGAGCTCGACCGAGCGCTTGACAGTTGTGTACGTGGACATCGACACTTCGAGTTGGTGAGGACCTGGCTTCAGTTTGTCGGCGGACGCAGGTGTTGTGCCGACACTCTTCCCGTCAAGGACAACGTCGGCGCCGGCAGGAGTGCTGGTAACTCTCAAGCCTGCCGGTGCGAGCAACTCAAAGGAGTACTCGGTGACCGTATCGGCAGCAACGGTGATCCTGGCCTTCTTGAGGTAGTGACCGGGTTTGCGCAGCTCGATGGCGTGTTCGCCGACCGACAGGTTGCCCACTGTCACCGGAGTGGCTCCCCGGTCTTGGCCGTCAACCCCCAGCGCCGCACCGTCCGGCAATGATACAACACGGATCGAGCCGACGGCCGAGACAACCGAATCCTCGGCAGTCGCAGCGGCAATCGCGGTGTCCTTGACAGCAGCCGGAGTTGCCGTTTGGGCGACCGGAGATACCGCAGCGGTCTCGGGGGACGCTGCCAATGCCATTGTCGATGTCACACACACCATGGCTGCCAGAAATACCGGGTTGACGCGCATAGTTTCTCCTGCCGCTCAAACGGCGATGACCTGAATCGCGAATCAGACCCAGTTAATATACGAAAACAGTCCTGTGGTGCGAAAGAATGAAGCCCGGCTCAGGCTTCTATGTCGAGGTCACGATTCGGGTTGTGCGCGGTGGGGTGCCATAGTATATTCAGTACTCTTCACTCTTCACTCTTTACTCTTCCGAACTCGGGCCGCATGGGGAGGCTCGCGTCAAAATTGTTGATTTTTCTGTTGTTCCATGGTATAGTGCGAATGCATAGTCTCGGTGTGCAGGCATCAAGTTGCGATGGAATGAGTACCACACGATCAACCACTCATACTTTGCTCACCTCAACATCAGGGGGATAGAGATGCTTTTTGCTCGTCACTCTCTGCGTGCCTCGTTGGTCTTCTGTTCGGTCATTGGCCTGGCATCTGTGGCATGGTCCGATGACAAACTCGACGCCATGGTACGCAATGGTAAGTACAAAGAGGCCATCCAGTATGCCGACGAGAAGCTGCCCGTCGACGCTCGTGACGTTGGCGTGTGGGTCAAAATCGGAGAAGCACAGCTACGCCTGGGTGCCAAAGACAAAGCGCAGGCCGCTTTCGAAGCTGCCCAGAAGACCAATCCCAGCGACGCACGGGTCGCGCTGGGCTTTGGCATGCTCAGCCTCGAAGACAAAAAATACCAAGACGCACTCGACAACTACCAGCACAGCTACGTACTTGACCGCACCGGAGTTGCCGCCGAAGGAATTGCAGTATGCGCCTCCCGCCTCAAGCAGTTCGACAAGGCGCGCGATGCGGCCGAATCGGCGATCAACCTCGACCCTGCGCTTCTTGATTCGCGCCTCATCCTGTCCGAAATCTACATGAAAGACCAGGACTTCAAGAACGCCGCGCTTCAACTGGAAGTCATCTGTGAGAAGAAGCCAACTGATGTCAAGTTGTGGAAGCAATTGGCTGTATGCTACGAGAAGACCGGCGATGCCAGGAAGCTCTCCGATGCAGACCGCAAAATTGTTGACCTGGACAAGAAGGATGTGAGCTCGCGTCGGCGTCTGGCAGAGTTCTCGCTCGAGGCCAAGGACTCAAGCACAGCGTTCGACCTGTGCAGAGAGCTCGCCATTCTCACTCCGAAAGACGCAAAAGTGTTCAAGCTTCTGTACCAGATTGCGTCGAACCGCGCAAACAAGAAGGACGCCACTCTCTACCTCAAGAACTTCCTGCTTCTCGACTCAACCGTTGCGCTCTCGCACAAGGCGCTCGGCGACCTTCTGTACGAACAGGGCGACTTCGACGGCGCTCTTGAGTCCTATCGTCGCGCGCTGAAGCTCGACCCCCAGATCAAAGGGTTCTTCAAGCGATACGAGTCCATTGTTCTCAAGAAGGGCCTGGAAGACGAGGCTGTGCGTGTTATCAGAGCAGGAATTGCCGCAGGCGAAGCCGACGCTGCTTCCCAGATCGCTCTGGGTGACATCCTCAAGAAGCGCAAGGAGTTCGGCGATGCGATCAAGGCCTACCAAGATGCGCTCAAGACCGATGCCAGTAACGTTGGCGTACTCACGTCTCTGGGTGAGTGTCAGGCCGCCAACGGCGATGTGCCCAACGCAATCATCACCTACGAGCAAGTTGTGCTCATGAATGGCAAGGCAGTCCAGGAAATCAAAACGCTGGGCGACCTGCAGATACGCAACAAGAAGACCGACAACGCCATGGCAACGTACAAGAAGTACCTTGCCAAGGCTTCCGACGATGCCGAGATCGCCAGGACTGTCGGCCTCAACGAATTCGGCAAGAAACAGTATGGTGAGGCACTCAAGTTCCTCACGATGGTCAGGGATGTCAAGCTCCAGGATGCAGAGTACCTCCAGGCGCTCGGAGAGTCCTATTTCCGCACCGGCGAGTTTAAAAGCGCGTCCGCGACGCTGGAGAAAATCCGCGCGCTCAAGCCCGCTCCCTCAATCCTGCAGAACGCTCTGAGTCTGCTTGGCCAGGCGTACGAGAAGACAGGAGACGACCAGAAGGCAGCAGAGGCCTACGAGGCATACGTTGGTCTGCCGGGAGTCAAGGACGGGGACGCGGCCTACATGATGGCGCTCCTGCGCGAAAAGACCGACAAGAAGGCTGCGGTGCTTGCCTACCAGAACAACACCAAGGCATATCCGAAGGACTACCGCAACTTCCTGCAACTTGGCGTCATTCTCTCAATTGACAAGGCCTCTCTCGCCAGGGCTGCCGGCCTCCTGTCCTCGGCGTCGGTGCTGATCGACACACTCCCCGTCGTGTGGCAGAAGCTCGGAGAAGTCAACGGCAAACTCGGCAACGAGGCCGACGAACTGGCGGCCTACCAGAAACTGCTGAAGATGCAGCCGCAGGATCTTGACGCCAACAAGCGGGTTGGGCAGATTCTCATGAAGAAAGGCCAGACTCAGTCGGCGATCACCTCCCTGGAAACTGCCCTGACGCTGTCACCCAAAGACGCAGACGTCATGCTTCTGCTGGCCGAGGGCTATATCAAGACGAAGCGCCCGGGTCAGGCTGCCGACCTGCTCAAGAAGGCCAGGGAACTCCGACCCGACGATGTACAGGTGAGACTCACACTCATCGACATGCGCAATGCGGCCAACCAGAAAGACCAGGCCGAGAAGGAACGCGACGAGCTCTCCGAACTTGACAAGAAGATCGCCGACAAGAACAAGAAGGATATCACATCCCGCCAGCGATTGGCTCAGTACTACCTCGACCGCAAAGACGCCCCCAAGGCCTACGACACACACAAGGAACTGGCAATCCTCACCCCCAACGATCCGAAGGTCTTCAAGAACCTGTACGAAGTGGCACTCGACCGAGGCAACCGCAAAGACGCCGTACTGTACCTGAAGAACTTCCTGGTGCTCGACTCCAGCGATGCCTCCTATGTGAAGGCTCTGGGCGACCTCTTGTACGACGAGAAGGATCTTGACGGTGCACTTGAAGCATACCGCAAGGCGCTGCGCCTCGACGCGAAGGCCAAGGGTTTCTACAAGAAATACGAGTCGATTGTGCTCCAGAAGAAACTCGAAGACGAGGCCACTCGAGTGATCACCGGCGCCATTGCCGCCGGCGAAGCCGATGCCTCGTCCTACATTGCGCTGGGCCAGATCTACCAGAAACGCGGCAACTGCCCCGGCGCTATCAAGATGTACCAGGAAGCGCTCAAGACCGACACCAAGAACGTCGTGGTCATGACCTCGCTTGCCGACTGCCAGGCCAAAGCAGCCGATGCCGGAGGAGCTGTCATCACCTACGAGCAGGTTGTGCTCATGAATCCCCAGGCCTCCACGGAGTACAAGGCGTTGGGCGATCTTCAGCAGAAGATGAACAAGATGGATGCAGCCACGGGCTCATACAAGAAGTACCTGGCGAAGGTCCCCACCGATGAGGCTGTTGCGAGGTCGATCGGACTGTACGAATTCGGCAGAAAGCAGTACTCCGAGGCGGTCAAGTACTTGGAAATGGTGCGCGATGCCAAGCTCCAGGACATTGGATACCAGGATGCTCTGGGTCAGGCATACTACTACTCCGGAAACTACGCACGCGCTTCCGAGGTGCTTGCCAAACTTGATAGCATGAAGCCACCGGCTTCGGTCGGACGAGTCAGCCTCAAACTGCTGGCCGAGGCCTATATCAAGAACGGCAAAGAGGCCAGGGCGGCTGAGGCGTACGACTCGTACACAGCGGTGGCCGGTGTGAAGGACCCCGACGCCTCATATCTCAGGGCGTTCTTGCGGGAGAAGACTGACGTTGCCGCGGCGGTGAGAATCTACGAGTCAAACACGAAGTTCTTCTCCAAGGACTACCGCAGTTTCCTGCGTCTGGGCTCCATCTACGCCGAGGACAAAGCAACGCAGGGCAAGGCAGCGGCCATGCTCTCGGCGGCATCTCAGCTGGTCGATACGCTCCCAGATATGTGGGCCACCATGGGCCAAGTCTACGGGAAGCTTGGCGACGAGAACAAAGAGCTTGGAGCCTACCAGAAGCTTCTCAAGCTCGATCCGCAGAACTTCGAGGCGAACCGTCGTGTGGGAGCGATCCTGCTCAAGCAAGGGCAGACTCAGTCGGCCATTGCCAAGCTCGAGGCTGCATACACCATGGCCCCCAATGATGCTGAGATTATGCTATTGCTGGCCGATGGGTACCTCAAAACCAAGCGGCCTCAGCAGGCTGCGGAGCTACTTGGAAAGGCCAAGGCTGTCAAGTCAGACGATCCCGGACTGCGGGTTCAGCTGTACCGTTTGTACAAAGACTTGGGCCAGATGGACAAAGCTGAGGAGGAGATCAAGCAGCTTGTGTCCATGACCAAAGACAACAAGTACCGCACCATCTACGCCGACGATCTCATCGAGCAGAGCCGCTACGATGAAGCTGTGAAGCTTGTCAAAGAGATCAACGCAAGCGCTCCGTCCAACATTGCCGGTCTCATGCTTCTGGCGAAGGTGCAACGCGGTCAGATGGCCTTTGGTCAGGCAATCGAGACGTACAAGGCGATTGGTTTCATTGACGAGAAGTTCCTCCCTGCCGTGGTGGAGCGCGCAAATGCCTATCTCCAGATGAACGAGCTTGCCAGAGCACAGGAGTACTTCGAGAAGGCGCTCAAGGCCAACGCCAAGTCGGTAGGTGCGCTGGTTGGGCTCTCACGGGTTGCCAAGGCGAAAAACGACAAGGCAGGCCAGCAGAAGTACTTGGGCATGGCCAAGGCGATCGATCCGAGGGATCCCGATGTTGTGCAGGAGATCGGAGCAACGCAGCCCGCACCGGCTCCTCAGGCTGATCCCAAGGCAGACCCGAAGAAGAAGTAGTCGGGTTCCTCAACAGTCGGTCCGGACGAAACAAAGGGCGGGATCCTTGCGGATCCCGCCCTTTCTCTTTGGTGCGGGGGCTTGAGGGGTCTCGCTCGATCATCGCGAGTCCGGGTCAGCACGTGGCTAGCGGTGATGTTCGCGTTTGCGCATCTACGCAGCCGCCCGACACCTCCGAATGCCGAGCCCGACTGTCAAGGAGAGGACTGACCCCGGTTGCAGGAGCGATCCTGATCAGTACTCGACGATCCACCCCTCCTTCATTGTCGGGGCTCGGCGTGGGCGTCCGCGACGCTGGGTGCCATCGAGAACAGGGGCTCGGACGGAAGGTGGGGTTTGCGGGACTACGGCAGAACGGAGAGCAGGCGCGCCTTGAGCTGGGCCAAAGCCTTGCCGCGGTGACTGATCGCGTTCTTGGCAGAGGAGTCGAGTTGCGCGAACGTCTTATCGAATCCGTCGGGCACGAACAGCGGATCGTACCCAAAGCCATCGGTGCCGCGAGCCTCAAAACCGATGGTGCCCTCGCATGTGCCCTCGGCCACAATGCTCGAATCGCTGCCTGTGCGAAGCACCATCACACAGCGGAACCGTGCAGTCCGACGTTCAAGGGGCATCTCACGGAGGATCCCGAGGAGTTTGGCAACATTGTCGGCATCGGAGCACCCCTCTCCAGCGTAGCGAGCGCTGCGTACGCCCGGAGCACCCGACAGAGCGTCCACTTCAAGCCCCGAGTCGTCGGCAAGCGTCCAGACGTGCTTGCGGGAAAAGACCCAGTCAGCCTTGGCATAGGCATTCTCCTGGAACGTCTCACCGTCTTCGGGAATGTCGGGAACGGGGCTCCAGTGGTCGCGCAATGATGTGAGAACCACCGGCAGACCCGACAGAATCTGCCCGATCTCGCGCAGTTTGCCCAGGTTGCCGGTTGCCACGATGATCGGCGGCATGGATTCCTCCCCGGGGAAAGCCCCTACCCCACTACAATGTTCACAAGCTTCTTTGGTACCACGATCACCTTGCGGACGGTCTTGCCCTCGACAAACGGCTTGATCTTCTCCTGAGCCAGCGCAGACGCTTTGAGCGTATCTTCAGAGCTGTCGGCCGGCACCTCGAACTGCGCGCGCAGCTTTCCATTCACCTGCACAACGATTGTCAGCACACTATCCTGCGTGAGCGCCTCATCCCAGGCGGGCCAGGAAGACTGAACCAGGAAGCCCTTCTCGCCCATGCGCTCCCACACCTCGTCAGCCATGTGCGGCGCGTAGGGAGCCAGCAACTTGACCAGCGTGACGAGGTCGTCACGCGTTGCCCCCCTGGCCGCGATTTCGTTGAGAAACTCCATCATGGCTGCCACGGCCGTGTTGAACTTCATGGCTTCGAGATCGCGCGTGACGCGCTTGATGGTCTTGTGCCGCAGTCGTGCGTGAGGGTCATCGGCCGGAGCATGCGACGAGTCGAACTCGTCGACAAGCCGCCAGATTCTGCGCAGGAAACGACTGCATCCCTCGATGGCCCGCGGATCCCAGGGCTTCGGGAGCTCAAACTCGCCCATGAAGAGTTCGTAGAGACGCAGCACATCTGCCCCGTGCGTGGCAACCACATCGTCGGGATTCACGCCATTGAGCATGGACTTGGCCATCTTCTCAACCTGGGACTGCAGTTTCTCGCCGGTGGACTTGAGGTATGGCTCATCTCCACGGTACTCCACTTCCGAAAATTCGTGGTATCGCCCCATGTTGTCGCGATACGACCGCGCGAGCACCGTGCCCTGGTGACGGAGTTTCTTGAATGGCTCCTTGGTTGACACATACCCCAGGTCAAAGAGCACCTTGTGCCAGAAGCGTGAATAGAGGAGGTGAAGCACTGCGTGCTCAGCCCCGCCCACGTACAGGTCAACATTCATCCACTGCTTCTCCGCCTGCGGGGACCAGGCAGCCGTGTCGTTATTCGCATCGAGATACCGCAAGTAGTACCAACACGACCCTGCCCACTGCGGCATGGTGTTTGTCTCGCGCCTGGCAGCGCCGCCGCAGGAGGGACACGTAGTGTTGAGCCATGCGCCAATGTTGGCCAGGGGAGACTCGCCGCTGCCGGACGGCTCGAAACGCTCGACGTCGGGCAGTTTCACGGGCAATTGCGATTCGGGGACGGCTACGATACCGCATTTCCCGCAATGGACAAGCGGAATGGGCTCGCCCCAATAGCGCTGACGGGAGAAGACCCAGTCGCGGAGCCGGTAGTTGACAGTTGCTCTGCCCGATGACTTCGCCTCGAGCTGCGCCGTGACTCTGGCCTTGGCATCGGCAGTGGAGAGCCCGCTCAGGTCCCCAGAGTTGGTGCTGAGGCCCTCCTCGCAGTAGGCGGCTTGAGGGAGCGTCGTGTCACCCGTGCCCGGCTTCACGACCTCGACAATGGGCAACCCGAATTTGGTGGCGAATTCGAAGTCGCGCTGGTCGTGGGCCGGCACAGCCATGATGACGCCCGTGCCGTAGGTGGCCAGAACGTAGTCGGCGATCCACACTGGCGTCTTCTGCCCGTTGACCGGGTTGATCGCATACGCGCCTGTGAAGGCACCGCTCTTCTCCTTTGCCAACTCAGTGCGCTCAAGGTCGCTTTTGAGTCGGGCCGCGTTCTGGTAGGCGGAGACTGCCGCACGCTGAGCGGCTGTAGTGATGCGATCGACCAGTTGGTGTTCGGGAGCCAACACCATGTAGGTGGCGCCATACAGCGTGTCGGGTCGGGTTGTGAAGACGGTGATGGACTCTCCGCCGGCAGGGCCATCAGCCACTTTGAATGTAACTTCGGCACCTTCGGACCGACCGATCCAGTTTCTCTGCATTGCCAGCGTTGACTCGGGCCAGTCAACCTCCTTGAGATCGTCGAGGAGCCGGTCCGCGTACCGCGTGATCCGCAGCATCCACTGTCGCAGGTCCTTGCGCTCGACCTGACTACCACACCGATCGCACTTGCCCTGGGCAACCTCTTCGTTGGCCAGGCCGGTCTTGCACGATGGACACCAGTTAATCGGGACTACCGCTTCATACGCCAGGCCCAGACCGTAGAGCTTGAGGAATATCCACTGTGTCCACCGATAGTAGTTGGGATCGGTCGTGTTGACCTCGCGATCCCAGTCGTAGGAGAAGCCGATTGAGTCGATCTGGCGACGAAAATTGGCAACCGCCTTGGAAGTGGTGACCGCCGGATGGATGCCGGTCTTGATGGCATAGTTCTCGGCCGGAAGCCCAAACGCGTCCCACCCCATGGGGTGCAGTACGTTGTATCCCTGCATGCGCTTCCAACGCGAAACAACGTCGGTCGCAGTGTACCCCTCGCAGTGGCCCACGTGCAGCCCCGATCCCGAGGGGTACGGGAACATGTCCAGTGCGTAGTACTTGGGCTTCTGTGGATCATACGTGCACTTGTGAAGCTTGGCCTCGTGCCACCGGGCTTGCCACTTGCGCTCGATCTGCTGATGGTCGTAGTCTCTCACGAATCCTCCTGGAATTACACTGCCTCGATCTTCACGTCTTCGGTGAGCCGCCACACTTCGCCTGCATCGATGTTTCCAGCGCCTTGGTGAGTTGCGTTTGAGGCTCCACACGCAACAGCCAGCCGACACATCTCGGGGAACGAGAACTTCTTCTTGTACCCCACAAGCAAACCGGCAACCATGGCATCCCCACAGCCGACGGTATCCAGTGCCTTCACTTGAGGCGCGGAACACAGGAGGCAGTCGCTGCCATGCATGGCAATCATGCCATCGGAGCCAAGTGAGATAAACACGAACTCGATTCCTGCGTCAACGAACCGTTTGCCACGCAAGGCGAGGTGACGCACCCCGCGAATCGTCTCCTCGAAGTACTCCTCGAGCTCAGCCTGATTGGGCTTGATCATCAGAGGTTTTGCCTTGATGCCCTGCCTGAACCCCTGGCCGCTGGAGTCGAGCAGACACCCGACCTTCTTCTTCTTCAGCAGCTTTGCAGTGCGGTCGTGCAGTGAAGCATCCACCCCCGGCGGAACGCTTCCGCACAGGGCCCACAGGTCGCTCTGCCTGGCCTGGCGCTCCACAAAGTCAACGAACGCGTCTTCGTCGAAACCGGAGATCTGCTCCGACCGGCTGTTGATGTGCGTACTCTCCGATGAAGACTGCTCAACTATCGTGGTGTTGATCCGCACACGGCCTGGGACAGGGTAGAACGTGCTGTCGATGTCGAGTTCGCGAAGGCGCTCTTCGTACTGCCGTCTGCCATGCTCGGGCATGATGCCAATGACACGTGCCCTCTCTCCCAATGCGCGCACCACCTTGGCCACGTTCAGGCCCTTGCCCGCGGGCTCGGAGCTCGCCGGCACATCCTTGTAGGTACGGCCAAGTTTGAGTTCGTCGAGCGCGTAGACCACATCAATCACTGGATTGAGTACCGTGCAGCAGATCAAAACGGTTTCTCCATCTTCATGGCCTGGTAGAGCAGTACAAGGGGGCGCGCCAGAACAAGCGCCAACACGATTATTGCGGCGATCTGCGCGATGCGGAGGAGCTTGTTTGCAGCCTTGATACTTTTCATGGGCAGACTGCCCTAAAATACTTGGCGCGGGGAAGCCGCGGCCAACGCCTCGCTCGGGCGACGGCGGGAGCCGTCGTGCACCGGCGAGCGATTGCGCCGCATGGTGTCTCATTGTTGGGGAGAGATGCGCATTCTGGAGCCCGGCAGAACCGTTCATTGCGGGAGTCCATGGATGCGCCGGACAGCGGGAGGGCGCCACATGCAAACGGCCGCTCAACGTGAGCGACCGTTTGTGTCTTCGGTCTCGGTGTCCGACGAGGTTGCGGGCGCCTACTCCTTGCCCACGCTCACAGGCACGCCAACGGTGCCAACTTTCTGGGAGTACGGACGGTTGTCGGTCTGCGCAGCCGAGTCGGCCTTTGTTGTGTCCTTGACAATAGACGATGCAACTTGCGTTCCGACAGAGGGAGCAACATTGACAGGTTGCTGAGCAATCATCTGCTGTGTGTCGTGCCCAACGCCCTTCATCACGTAGACGTAGTACCCTGTTCCCACAAAGCCGGCGAGCAAGAATGCCGCAGAAACCGCAGTCTTTCTCCACACGCCCGAGAACAACGACATACCCATGGTGGCCCGCAGCTTCTGGGAACAGACCCGCAGGATCTCGCGATCGGTGGTAGACGATGGGGCCTCACCCAGAAGAGCCGGGGAGAAGTACGAGGACTTCATCGTGCGATAGTCGGCAAGCTCTGCCGAGCACACGCCGCAACTCTCAGCGTGCTGACGATATGCACGAGCAGTTGCCTCGCTGAGCTCGCCTGACATGAACAGAAGCCCTTCGTCCGTCCACCTATTGCACTCCATACACACCCCTTTTCTCAAGTTCTTTTCGGATGTTCTTGAGGGCCAAGCGCATCCGCCCCAGAGCTGTATTGATTGGACAGCTCATGATTTCTGCAATTTCTTTGAAGGGCACATCACCCAATTCCCTGAGCATGAATACTTCGCGCTGAGCGGGATCAAGGGTTTCCACCGCCTCGTTGATGAGCGTTCTGAGTCGCCGGTTCGAGAGTCCATCGTCGGGAGCATCGAGTTTGCTTCCGATCGAGCCGACCGCATCTGCCTCGTGCTCGGTTTCTACCTTGATATGCCGGAAGTAGTCGATGGTCCTCTTGTGGGCGATCCCGAACATCCAAGACAGAAAACTTCGATTTCTGTCGTACTGATCGAGGTTGCGCAAAGCAGCAACAAACGTGTCTTGCATGAGGTCTTCGGCGCGCTCACGATCTCCGGTCATTCGCATGAGGAAACCGAAGATCCGATTCTTGTACTTGTCGTACAGCGTCGAAAAACCCTGAGAATTACCCTTCCGCCATTGGTCCAGAAGGACAAGATCTTCTTGATGTTCACTGTTCATAGAAAATTACGGCCAGTACTTGTTGAATATTGTGATGTCGGCGTTCTGGACGGGTTCTTCACGAAAAAGGGGATTTCGGTCGGAAATCCCCTTGTTCGGTACTCGCTTCCTCAGAAACACCGCGCGGGGCGGGACTACTTCATCTTGTTGTACTCGTCCTGAATCTCCTTGTTGCCTGGATCGATTGAGTAAGCCTCGGCCAGATACTTCTTGTAGAGATCCTGACGGTTCCACAGACGCTGCAGTCGGGCAAGTCCGAGCTTGGCCAAGCCAAAGGTGGGATCCGACCGAAGTGCCCGCTCGTAGAAGGTTTCAGCCCACTTGGGACTCTTTCCGAGCTGCTTCCCGTAGAGCCGGTAGAGTTCGGCCTTCTCGTACAACGCACGAGCCTGAAGCTGGGGTGTGGCATCTTCCATGAGCAGGGCTTCGTCGTAAACCTTGAGAGCGTCGTCGTACTTTTTCTCTCCTGTGCGGATCTCGCCCAGCAGCATCTGAGCCTCGGCATTGGGCACCGCAGCCATGATGTTTTCGATCTCGGTGGCAGCAGGACCATACTGCTTGTCTTCCAGAAGCAGCCTGGCGTGCAGGAACCGCACATCGGGGTCGTCGGGGTTCAACGCCACCAGCGTCTCGACCTGCTTGCGCGCGTCTTTGCTCCGGCCAACTTTCATGTACATGCGGTAGAGCTGCTGCACGATTTTCAGATCCTTGGGCGAATGCGACAGAGCCTTCTCAAGGGCCGAGATTGCCTCCTCGGAACGATTCGTCTTCGCGTACCCTTCTGCGAGTGAAAAGAACACGTCGACGTCCTTGGGCGCCAGGGTGCTGGCAGTCTCGAGGTAGATCAACCCCTCCTTGAACTTCCCTGTGCGCACCAGGTTCAAACCGATCCGTTTGTTTGCCTCAGGATTCTGGGGCTCAAACTTCACGAAGTTCTTGAATGCCGACAGTTCATCCTCGCTCTTGTTCATCTTGCCGTACACTTCGCCGAGCTTGAACCAAATGAGAGGAATTGAGTCGGCCATGCTGCTGATCTTCTTGAACGTCTCTATCGACTTGGTCAGTGTCTCACGCTTCTCGGAGTAGATGAGTCCAAGCTGCAGATAGTTGCGGTAGTCCTTGGGGTACTTGGATATGTTCTGCTCATAGATCTTCTGAGCGCCGGGTTTGTCGCCCTTCTCCCGCATGTTTGCGGCCTTGAAGGCAGCGTCTTCGTCACGCACACCGGGAAGGGAAGAGTATGAAGCGTACGCAGCGGCTGCTTTTGCATCCTGACCATCAAGTTCGTAGGCCTGCGCCAACAAGCGCGAGGCCTTGACGCGCACACCTGCGTTGGAAGCGCCCTTCTGAGCTTCGCAGATCTCGATGGTTCGCTTGTACTTCTTGGTGTTGAAGGCAGCGTCTGCAATCATAACCTGCAGATCCGGGTTCTGCGCATCGGCGCCAGTGATCATCGCCAGGTACTTGAGGGCGTCGTCATAGCTCTTCTGACCAATCAGGTAGTCGCTCACAACCTTGGCAACGGCGTTGTCGGCAGCTCCACTCTGCAGAGTTTCCAGATACTTGCGATAAGCTTTCATCGCCAGGTCGGTCTTCTTCTGACTCAGGTACAGATCTCCCAGCGATTTGTACTCTCCGCTTGCCTTCGTATTCATCATGATAACCTGCTCGTAGGTCACGATTGCGTCGCCCGCCTGCCCGGCCGACGCCTGAGTTTCGGCCAGTGATGTGAGAACCTCCAGGTTCTGGGGGTTCACCTGCAAGCTCTTCTGGTAGTTCTCGATTGCGCTTGGGTACACCTTCTTGCGCTGGTAAATCATACCCAGGGTCGAGTAGTCGTCGGCACTGGCCTCACCCGACTTGATTTTGAGGCCGAGCGCCTTGATCGCCTCGTCGGGTTGACCCTTGGCCACTACAATTTCGGCATAGCGCTTCAGGAAACCCTTGATGGCCGGATCAATGGCCAACGCCTGCCGGTAGGCGCCCAGAGCGCCGTCCAGGTCCTTCTTGTCGTACAGGAAGTCGCCAAGATCGCGCTGGGCTTCGGCGTCTTTGGAGTTGAGCGAGAGATACTTCTTGACATAATCGAGTGCAGAAGACGCGTCTTTGGCGTCGCGAGACAGCACGTAGAGATTCTTGAGCACCGTGGCATTGTTGGGCGCCAGGACGGAAAGTTCCTTGTACGTGGCAGTGGCCGTCTTCGCGTCCTTCTTGGTGTTCAGGCTGTAGTCGGCGAAACGCAGACGACTGTCGACATCCTTCTTGTCCAGGTCCATGACTTTCTGATCGGCCTTGGAGAGTTTGTCGGTGTTGCCGGTCTTGTCGTAGCATTTTGCCAGATTCTTCCAGTACTCCAGATTGGCGGGATCCTTGTCGACCAGCAGTTCCAGCTGCTTCAGCGCGCCCGTGTAGTTCTCTTTCTGCATGTAGAACTTGGAGAGCACGATGCGGGGCGGAAGGAGCGTCGCTTCGAGACTCACGGCAGACTCTGCCGCGTCGCCGGCCTTGTCCCACTGCCCAAGTGCCGAGGCGGAAATCGCAATACCCTCGGCGGCCCTGGCAAGTCGTCCGAGCACGAATGCCTTCTCGTAGTACTTGAGAGCTTCGGCGTTGCGGTTCACCTTGATGTTGTAGTCGCCGAGAATCATGTAGATATTGGGGTCGTTGGGGCTCAAACCAATCATCTTCTCGTAGGTAGCCTTTGCCTTATCCTCCTGACCTGCGCGCTTGTACAGGTCGGCCAACCGAGCATAGGCCTCAACGTTCTTGCCGTCGATGGAAAGCGCCTTCTCCAGATTCTGGATGGCCAGGGGAGACTGCTTGGCGCCTTCGTAAGCATCGGCGAGCAGGAAATAGATGTCTTGCGCGATCTCGCGTTTGGGGTCGGCATCCTTAATAAACTTCAGGTTGCCCAGGGCATCGTTGAAATTCTTGTCTGCCAACTGCGCCCGGCCGGCAATGATGCGCGCATTCAAGGCCTCTTTTGTCTTGGCTGAGCCGAACTGCCCAATGGCGTCGACGTACGATTTGAGCGCACCCTTGGAGTCTCCGCTCTTGTCTTTGGAGACAGCGGCCTGGTAGTAATCGATTGCACTACCCCTGGTCCTGGACAGCGCGCGGTCGTACTCGGGGGCAGCGTTGGCGAAGTCGTTCAGACCGAAGTAGGTACGAGCCAGCTCAAGGCCGGCCACAGAATTGGACTTGGCTGCTTCTTTGAGGAACTGAGAGGCTGTTGCGAGGTCGTTGCTCTCCAACGCTGCCTTTCCGACCTTGTAGGCCACGTCGGAATCTGCCTTCTTGTCAAAGGACTTGCGCAATAGGGGCAATGCCTTGGCATACTCCTTGCCGTCGTAGTAGATGTTTCCGAGCTCGCGATTGGCCACGGCGTTGGTGGGGTCGGTCTCGATCACCTTCTCCAGGGCCATCTTCGCCTCTGCCGACTTGTTGAGCTTGATGCACGCCAACGCGTACTCCCAGCTTGCCTCTCCGGTGAAATTGATGTCGAGAGCCTTCCTGCCATAGGTCAAGCCGGGCTCGTAGTCGGCCATTTTGTTGTAGATGCGGGCTGCACCCAACTGACAATCGTAGTCTTTGGGGTTCATGCGCGAAGAAACAAGGTAGCACGCAAGCGCCTTCTCGAAGAGCCCAAGCTGTTCGTTGGCCTGAGCGATCTTGACCCATACGTCAGCCGGACGCGTTGCGGGAGGAATGCTCTCGTCAGCGTAGTCGATGGCATCTTTGTACTTCCCCGCCTTGAAAAGCCGGTCGAAATTCTCATCGGCGGCAACTGAGAATGCAATCATCATCACACAGCCGAGCGCTACAGACAGGGACCACCTTTGCATCACAGTGCCTCCTTGGAGCTTGAGTTGTCGAGTGCCGATGGCGGACAATTCGTTGTGGAACAAAGACCTACGCCGCTTTTTCGCCGGATCTGGTTCCTTGAAATATGGTTGTTTGAGAACGGCTGCTGCAAGCTGAAGGGCACAATCTCCCTGCGCCGCATCGTCTGGGAGAGGGTACCAGGGAGACGGCCACGTCCCCGCAATACCACCGGCAACCACACCATCGGTCTCAGAGAACGCGGAATTCCGGCAGGTGCACGCGCACTCGACTCCAGTCAAACAACGGACCCGGATCGGTCTTCGGCAGCTCGCGGAACTTCAACGCCACCGCACGATCGCCTGCAACATGTTCGTGACCCAACAGGGTGAGCCCTGACCCGTGACGAATCCGGATCTCCGAACAGAGCCCGAGCAGCGACGTGTACTGTGCGTCCGTAAAGCCAGACTCGGGTGTGGCCACCAGCTCCAGGCCCAGCGAGAAGGCATTGACTGCAGTGCGATTGTCCGGCTCGGGCATGATGCTTCCGCCGCAGTGCCACGCGCGCATCGTCTCGGGCACGAGGCGCAACACTCCCCCATCGCGCTCGACAAGGTAGTGACTGCTCACCCCGTAGTCGCAGAAGATCCGCAGGATAGCCTCGCGGGAGAACGGTGCTTCGGGACACACGCCGACCGCGCTGATGCAGTGGATCACAATCGTGTCAATGCCCGGTGCAGGACGTTCGTCCCACAGATGCCTCTTGCCGGTATCGCGCACTCGCACCCCCAGGGGCACGCCCTCGACCATGGTCGGATTGTGTTCGTCAAGCAGGCATTCGATCGGAGTCATGCGCGTCTCCGGTGGTACAGGCGGGGCAAGCCAGCGTCTCCCTCAATATGCTTCACCGGCGCAGCGCAGAGCAATGCGCGCGACTCGCAGAATCGTATCTTATGCGGTAGAGAGGAGCCGCATGAAACGATCGTCCACCATGGCCCGCACGTCACGCCCCGCAGTGCTCATTACCGCAGGAACCCGCAGGCTCGGGCTGGCCTTTGCCGCAGAGTGTCTGGCCGTGGGCCTTGACGTTGTGCTGCACTACCGCTCGTCAAATGAACAGGCCCGGCAGTGCTTCTCGCGCAACCCGCGACTGCGCGACCGCGTGCACTACCTGCAGGCAGATCTCACCGATACACCGGCCGACGCCCTGGTGCGCGAGGCCAAACGCATGGCGCCCGGGTTGTGCGGGCTGGTGAACAATGCCTCGGTGTTCGCACAGGGAGGCCTCTCCGACCCTGCGCACTTCCGCGCGACACTGGAGGTCAATGCCATTGTCCCGCTCGCCCTTGCCGATGCATTCCGCAGAACCGTGAGGAAGGGCTGGATTGTCAACATCACCGATGCTCACACTGGTGGGAACAACCTTTCGTACCAGAACTACCGCCTCTCCAAGCGCATGCTTGACGAGTTGACACGTCAGCTCGCACTCGCCTACGCCCCGGCAATACGCGTGAACGCGCTCGCCCCTGGTGCCGTGCTGCCTGCCCCGGGAGCATCCCTGCGCGAATTCCGCGCCCTGAGCCGCACCATCCCCATGCGGCGCGCGGTCAACCTCGACGCTCTTGTCAACGGACTGTCGTTCCTCATCGGCAACGAGTCGGTGACGGGGCAGGTTCTGTACATCGACGGTGGGTGGCACCTGCTCGGATAGCGGCCGTGCCGTCCGCCCGCACCGAGCGAGACAGGCTCAGAGGACACAGCGCGGCGCAGGCCGGAGTTGCGGGGATCGACGATCGGCATCGGGACGGGAACTCAGGCGCGGAATCGCTCTTTCAGCTGTGGCATGATCCGGTCGATATGACCGGCGATCAGACCGTAGACCCGGCGGTAGTCCTTCTCGGCGCCGCCAATGGGGTCGGGGATGGTACCCTTTCGCGAATCAGCCTCGGGCCAGCTTCCCAGCAGATAGACTTTGTCTTCCAGTTCTGGAAAGAAGAGTTTCAGAAAATTCTTCTGCACGGGCTCCATCACAAAAATGAGGTCGGAGGCCTCAAGCTCTCGCGGGTTGACCGGGCGCGATTGGTGCCGCGAGATGTCGACGCCGTTCTCCGCGCAGATCTCCTGAGCGCTGCGGGCCGCCGGCTGGTTCTCGCGCGCGTGGATGCCCGATGAGGATACGAAGAGATCGCTGCGGCCCATGGCGGCCCACCGCGCCTTGAGTATTCCCTCGGCCATGGGACTGCGACACTGATTTCCGGTACACACAAAGACGACGTGATTCACTTTCGATTGTCCTCGGTGGATTCGTCAGGGCGAACCTGCTGTACCTCACGCAGCGCGCTGCAACCGCGACTACACAATATATTTTCTGGCTTCACGAATCCGTGGATGCCCCGGTTCACCCGGATGCATCCCCACTTGACAAGGAGCCTGTTTCATGTCGCTATCGCCCGAAGAGAAGAACATGGTTGCCGAAGCACTGGAAGTCTACATCCAGCTTGTCGCCCGCCAGGTACCCCCGGCAAAGGTGCAACAACTTGCGCAGGTAGCTCAGGGCATCATGGCGAAGATCGACACACTTGGCGCAGCCGCTCCCGGCAAAAAGGGCAACAAACCCGAGGGCATCACCGACGAGTGGTATAAGAACGTATGCCTGAAGTGCGACAAGCTCTCCCCCACCGGCTGCACCGACAAGGTGACTGAGAAATATCCCGGAAAATGCGACCCCATTCTGCACTACGAGAACGACAAGCGCGGCATCGGCAAGGACAAGAAAAAGTGGTTCTGAGCCGACTGCGGCGGAGCCGCGCTCCCACACACCACCTCGCTCCGACGATACGAGCTCTGGAGCCCCGCCGTTGCCGTGGCACGACTCTCCTGGGTTGAGGTGCCTCGACAGGCCCCCTACCTCAGCACCACTGCCTCGCGCATCATCCGCACTGAGTTGACCACGTACACCGATTCCGCCCGAGCAAGATCCTCCAGCCGGATCGCGCGTTGGGCCACCTCCCCACGCTCAAGCATCCGCGAACGGTACATGCCCGCCAGCAGCCCGCACTCCACCGGCGGCGTGTACAGCGCGCCATCGAGCTTGACAACGAGGTTATCGATGGTCGTTTCCGTGACCTCACCCCGATCGTTGTGCAGGATCACGTCGTCGCAATCGCCCACCGACGCACGCGCATCCTCGTAGATCCGTCGGTGCGTTGTCTTGTGGTAGAGAAACGGGTCGCGGGGATCCACCTCGCCTTGCGCCAGTCGCAGGCGAACCGGACCAGGTCCGTGGGATTGGGGCAGTGGCACCGACTCAACATGAATGTCGCCGCGAGAGTTCAGTAGTACACGCACTCGCATGGCGGAGACGGCGAAGCCTGCCCGCGCCTTGTCCAGCGAGCCACGGAAGTCCTGCTCATCGAGTGGAAACCCGAAGAAGGCGGCCGAGTCCCGCATTCGGCCCAGGTGACGGTCACCGAGGAAGAACCCCTTGTCCGGCGTCCACAGCAGTGTCTCCAGCAGGCTGAACTCCGGCCGTTTGGCCGTCACCACGCGCGCCTTAGTGAGACACTCCTCGTACTCTCCGCGATCGGTGGAGTCCCACACAATGCCGCTACCGACACTATACTCGACGTCCTGTGCAGAGACGTCGACGATCGCCGTGCGTATCGGCACGTTGAACTGCGCACGACCGCCCGGCGCCACGAACCCGAGTGCACCGGTGTATACCCTTCGAGGAGATTTCTCAAGCTGGGCAATGATCTTCATCGTCTGAACCTTGGGAGCACCAGTCACCGATGCGCACGGGAAGAGCGCGGAGAAGACCCGGGCCACGCCGGCATCGGTCTCGCACTCAACCGTCGAGGTCATCTGCCACAGCGTCGGATGACGCTCCACCCCGAACCTGCGCGACACCCGCACGCTCCCGGTGCGAGCGATCCGGCCCATGTCGTTGCGGATCATGTCAACGATCATGATGTTCTCGGCACGATCTTTCGTGGAGCGCTGAAGCTCGGAGGCCATGCGCTGGTCATCTTCGGTGCGCAGGCCCCGGGGAGCCGTTCCCTTCATGGGCCGGGTGACGAGCCTCCCGCCGTCAAGTGCAAAGAAGATCTCCGGAGAGGCGCTGCACACCACGTGACTCCCCATGTCAAGAAACGAGCACTGATCGGTGGGCTGCGCCTCGTACATGGATCGGAGGAGCTCGCGCGGGCTGCCGTCGAACCCCGCACGCAGCCGGAACGTGAGGTTGACCTGGTAGGTCTCGCCGGCCGCGATCGACTCCTTGACGGTGCGCACACCCCGCAGATACGACTCAACATCCATGTTGGCGCTCCAGTCAAGCGGTGCGCCACTCTCCGACGCCGGGGTGCAGAGATCTCCCGACAGTGGCAGTTGAGGCAACAGCTCCACCCCATCGAACAACGCGAACCATGCCAGCGGGAAGGAGCCATCGTCGGGACACGTAACAAGTGCGTCGTCGAATGCCGAGGCAGCCTCGTAGCTGACACACCCGACAGCGTGCACTCCCTGCATCGCCGCAGACTCGACACGCCGCAGAAGCGGCGCCACCTCGTCAATCCGTCCGGCAACCAGCACCTCCGACGGATTGCGGTATGCACGCCAAACGCGGGCACTCGCGTCGCGAAACAACGCCGTGTATGCGGTGGACGCAGGAGCGATCGTGTTTGTGCGCATGGGTTGGTCTCGCCGAGTGGCTGTCACCACCCGAAGAGGCTCGGGGCCGCTTCGGTCAACGGGAGTGGAGGCGGCCGACGGCCGCCGACTGTCCCGGGTACCAAACTACTATTTTCATGGGGCCTCCGCCCGTGCCCGCAACCACATCCCGACATCCCGCACATGAACCTCCCACTCCCCACGCTCCTGCTGCAGATCCGATTCGCCGATGTCGTCGACGTTGCGGTCATATCCATTCTCGTGTACGTGCTTCTCATGTGGCTGCGCAAACAGGCAACCCGCACGGTTGTGCTGGCCATTGTCCTGCTCACCGCACTCTACGCAGCAGCCCACTTCTTCCGCATGTACCTCACGTCGTGGATCTTCCAGACCGGGCTTACCGCGATCCTGGTTGCGCTGGTGCTGATCTTTCAGGAAGACATCCGCAGACTCTTCGAACGTTTTGCGGCCATGGATCTCACCCCGGGCCGTCGCCGCAATGCCGCAGCCTCCAACAGCGTTGACGAACTGGTACAATCGGTATTCGCCATGGCGCGCGAGCATGTGGGTGCGCTTATTGTGCTGCGCGGCAAAGAGCCGCTCGACCGGCACATGCGCGGCGGCATCACGCTTGAGGGACGCATCAGCATGCCCCTGATCTGCACCATCTTCTTCCCCAAAACGCCCGGGCACGACGGTGCACTCATTATCGATGGCGACAGAGTCGACCGATTCAAGGTGCAACTGCCTCTGTCGGCAAATCCGTCGCTGCTGCGCAACCGGGGCACGCGCCATGCGGCGGCCCTCGGCCTTTCGGAGCGATCCGACGCCCTGGTCATCGTCGTTTCCGAAGAGCGCGGAACCGTCTCGATCGCGGAGAAAGGCATCATCGAGGCGGTGGATGCGGTCTCGGCGCTCAAAGACCGCGTCACCGAGTTCTACTCGCGCAAGTCTCCGAGCAGTGCACCGAATGCCGGGGCCTCACCGCTCAGGAGGAATCTGGGCGCCCGACTCCTTGCCGTAGGGATCGCGGTGACACTGTGGATTCTCTTTGCGAGCAGTGTGGGCCGGGTCAGCCGCACGTACACCATGCCCATCGAGTTCCGCAATCTTCCCGCGCAATGGGTGATCGACAACACCCGTCAGACCGAAGCGCACGTGGTGCTTGCGGGAAGCGAGCGTGCATTCGACTTCGATGCGTCAACGCTGGCGCTGCCGCTCGACGTATCGCAACTGCATGAGGGCGCGCAGGAGGTGCCGGTCGATGCGCGTGGCATCGCGCTGCCCAAGGGCGTGGTGGTGTCGCGCGTGACGCCGCGGACAGTACACGTTGAGGCACACCAGATGGTTGAGCAGGATGTTGCGGTGAAGGCCGACGTGCGGGGCCGGATTCCCGACGGACTGGAGTTGGGAGAGGTGCGCGTCGCTCCGCCGTCTGTCAAGCTCCTGATGCGACCGTCGATCCGGCAATCGGTGAGTGTGGTGCGCACCGAACCGCTTGGTCTGGACAATCTCCGGCAAACCACAACCGTCCGCGCCAAACTGGCGCTCCCCGACTCAACCCAACTCGCGCCGCACGAAGCGGAGAACGTTCGCGTCACGATTGAGGTGCGGGACAAGTCGCGGCGGCGATGAAGATCCCGGAGAACCTCGTACGGACCGTGGAACCACACCGGCCCGAGAAGCGACGCCAGCATGTAGTAGTTCTGCGCAGAGGAAGCGTTCGGCATTGGCGCCACGAACCTCTCGATTGTATCGGAGCGGTAGCGCAGTGTCAATGGTGCCGGCAATCACGGCATTGGCGCGCCGAGTGGTCTGCCAATGCACGATCGGCAATTCCCCATGCAATGTATATTCTGAGGTGTTCAACCGCGTGCCGGACGGGCGTGATCTCGATAATTGACATTAGGGACACCATCATATGCCACAAAAGAGACTCTCCATTCGCGCGCGTGCACGGCAGGTCATCGACTGCGAAGCGGCAGCCCTCAAGGCCATCCCCATCGACGCAAACTTTGAGAAGGCGGTTCGCCTCCTGCATGCCTGCACAGGCAAGGTGATCACCACCGGCATGGGCAAGGCCGGCAACATTGCGCAGAAGATGGCCGGAACACTGTGTTCCACCGGCACGCCCGCCTGCTTTCTGCACCCGGGCGAAGCTGCACACGGAGACCTGGGACTCATCAACAAGGGCGACGTGGTCATCGCCTACTCGACAAGCGGCAAGACGCGCGAAGTGCTCGAAATGCTCGCACTCACCCGGCATCTGGGCGCCCATGCCATCATCGGCATCACCTCTCATCCCGATTCGTCGATCCGCGCGCTCAGCACAGTAGTGCTCGATATGGGAGAGGTAAAGGAGCCCTGCCGGCTTGGGCTCACCCCAACAGCAAGCACGGCGGTCATGCTTGCCATCTCCGATGCGCTCGCGATCACGCTCATGGACACTCGCGGATTCACCCGTGCCCACTACGGGCTTCGGCACCACGGCGGCTACCTCGGACAAATGGCAAACAATGGCACACGTCCCGCAACAAACTGACTTTCTCGTCATTGGCAGCGGCATTGCGGGGCTCACCTTTGCGCTGCACGCCGCCCGATACGGACGCGTGGGGGTTGTCACCAAGAAGACCGAGAGTGACTCCAACACGAACTTCGCTCAGGGCGGCATTGCCTGCGTGCTCGACCCTGCCGACACCTTCGACGCACACATCCGCGATACGCTCACCACCGGCGGGGGCATCTGCGACGAAGATGTCGTTCGTGTCCTGGTCAACGAGGGGCCCGCACGCATCAAGGAGCTGCTCGACTGGGGCGTGCACTTCTCGCGCGACAACGCATCCAAGGCCCGGTGGCATCTCGATCTTGGGCGCGAAGGCGGACACAACGCTCACCGCATTGTGCATGCCCACGACCTTACCGGCAAAGAGGTGGAGCGCGCCCTGCTCCGACGCCTCAGCAGCATGCGCGGCGTCACCATGCTCGAGCACCACCATGCAGTGGACCTCATCACCAACCACCAACTCAAGAAGCGACCACTCACCGACCGGTGCTACGGCGCCTATATCTTTGACACAGTGAAGCGCCGGGTGCTGCCGGTGCAGGCGAAGGTGACGTTTCTTGCTACGGGAGGTGTGGGCAGGATCTATGCGCACACCACCAACCCCGAAATCGCCACGGGCGACGGCATTGCCATGGCCCACCGCGCAGGCGCCGACATCGCCAACATGGAATTCATCCAGTTCCATCCCACGGCGCTCTTTCACGAGCACGGCGATCTCTTCCTCATCTCCGAGGCTGCACGGGGGCACGGGGCGATTCTGCGCAATCGCAAAGGCCGGGAGTTCATGGACGGGTACCATCCCATGAAATCACTGGCTCCCCGCGACGTGGTGGCCCGCGCCATCGACCGCGAAATGAAGACATCGGGCGAGCCATGCGTGTTTCTTGACATGCGACATTTGCCGCGTGCCGGGACGCGCGCTCGCTTCCCCAATATCTACGCGCGCTGCAAGAAACTGGGCATCGACATCACCCGTGACCTCATTCCCGTGGTGCCCGCAGCCCACTATCTGTGCGGCGGCATTCGTGTTGACATCAATGGAGCATCGAGCATTCCCGGGCTGTATGCGTCGGGTGAAGTCGCGTGCACGGGCGTGCATGGCGCGAACCGCCTTGCATCCAACTCTCTGCTCGAAGCACTGGTGTTTTCACGCCGAGCGGCCGACGAGACCGGACCGCAACTCCCGGGTATCAAGCGCATTCCCGCAGAGAGCATCCCCGCCTGGGACGACAGTGGCACCATCGACAACGAGGAGTGGGTGCTGCTCTCACACAACTCCGCAGAAATCCAGAGCGTCATGTGGGACTACGTGGGCATTGTGCGGTCGAACCATCGCCTGCTGCGCGCGCAACGGAGGATCAACCTTCTGGAGCGGGAGATTGAGGACTTCTATCGACGCACCAAGATCTCCGGTCCGCTGCTGCAACTGCGCAACATGGTGACCACTGCACGGCTGGTCGTACTCTCTGCACTGCGCCGACACGAAAGCAGAGGTCTGCACTATACCACCGACTATCCCGAGCAAGACGACCGGCACTGGAAGAAGGACACGGTGATCCCGGGGCGTTGAGTCGGATGTCCTGCATCCGACGTAGCGGCCTCCCCGGTTCGGCTTCACAGTCGCGCAGAGCAATGCCGTGAGTGTGGAGTCTCACACCGACAACCGCGCCACCCCAGACGCAACCTGCGACCACTCCTCATGCACACCACCATCATCGCAGTCCTCGGTGCACTCCTGCTGACGGCACTGGCCGTGTACCGCATCTCCCGGCTCGACCAATCACCGCGCGTCAAGGCAACCCTGGTTACGCTGAGAGTCCTGCTGCTCACGGCAATTCTGCTCGCGTTCGTGGAACCCACTCTGACGTTCCGACGTCTCGAGCAGCCAGACCACCAGGTGCCAGTGCTGCTCGACGTGTCGGCGAGCATGCGGGCGTTTGCCCCGGACTCCAGCATTGCGCCGTTTCTTGTTCGACTGGATCAGCTCGGAGCAGGAGCGCCCCGACAGTCTCTCAGCTTCCCGACGCTGTGGTTCGGCGATTCGCTGCGCTCGAGTGCGGGCAGGCATCCCGACTTCTCTGACAAGCGCAGCTTCTTCCCCACCACGATAGAGACTGCGTCACCACGCCGTGCGCGAACGGCGGTGGTCGTCTCCGACGGCAACTGGTCGAACGCGTCGCTGCCGCAACAGGCGCTGCAGGATGTGAACTGCGCATACCTGCGACTGCCCGAGTGTACGCCGGCACCGTATCTCGAACTCGAAGTGACACAGCCGCCTCGCACCGTGCCACTTGACTCCGGCTGCACGGCAACGGTGCGGGTCTCCGGCTTCAGCGCGGGCGCCGACACGCTGTCCGTATCGTGCGCGTCAGGCACCATACGCGTCCTTCGCCGCCGCATCGCCGTTGACTCAGGGTTCTTCGCCGACACCGTGCGCATGGCTGTGCCCACATCCCAGCGAGGACGTCGGCTGTACACTGTCAGCGCGCGCAGTGGTCGCGACACCCCAATCGCATCGCAGCGTCTGGTGCTCAGCGTCGTGCCGAAACGGTTTGCCGGTCGCGTCTACAGCACCCGACCGCGTCTTGACAGACGGTTCATCATGCTGGCGGCAACTGCATCGGGCGACTGGGAGATGTCCAACGCCGGCCCGGGGATTCGCGACGCCGACGCACTCTTGCTCTTCGACTGGGACCAACACGCGCGCGACCTGCTGGCCACGTTACCCGCCACGTCAACAGTGGTTTTCGTGGGATGCACGCCCTGCGGTGATACCGGCTGGGTTGTGGGACGCGACTTCTCTGTCTCCGGGACCAGCGATTCCCCCATTGCCGCGGAAGCCTCGCTGCCTTCCCCGGAGAGCGTGTCCCGATGTCGGGATCCGCGACTCCGCATGCACACCCCGATTCTGTGGGCAGTGACCCGCGGCACAGCATCCAGGGCAGACTCGACGCCGGTTGTCTACGCCGGGAGATTCGAACGCCGATCCTGCGTGGTGGTTGCTGCACGCGGCGTGTGGCGGTGGGACTTCTGGCCCCTGTCGCTGCAACGGGGCAGCGAGCCGTTCGGAGTCTCCGCTCGCGTCATGGCGGCAGTGAAGAACGCAGTGGTTCTTGCCGCAGCCGATGCCTTCTACGCGTACCCGGAGTTCGACAGGACGCGTGACTGCGACTCCGTCGCCCTGCGCACGGTATTTCCGGCACAGATGGCCGAAGCCGCTCAGGTCAAGGTCCGCGTGCGCATCGCAGGTTCGTCAGGAGTCTCGGTGCTTGACACGACAGCACGCGTCTACCCTCTTGACAACGAAGCAGTGGTGATGCTTCCGCCCCTTGCGGCCGGATCGTACGCATTTTCCGTCTCCGTATCGGCGGACGGGCGGTCGTACACGAGCGACGACTCACTGCGGGTGGACCCCGACGACAGCGAGACGCGCAGTCACGGGCAGAACACCGCAGTGCTCGACCAGTTCGCGCGCGGCATCGATGCGGCTGACACGGCGGGCTGGCGCGAATTCCTCGCATCTTCAATGGAACAGGCGCCGGGTGGCGCCGTCTCCCAGACGGTGCGGCTGGGGCAGTCGTGGTGGCTGCTTGCAATCGTCTTCGGGCTCTTTGCGGTGGAGTGGGTGGTGAGGAGGCGGTTGGAGCTTGATTGACGGGCGGTGGGGGCTGGGGCGCAGCGGGGGCGCCCCGTTCGCGCAACACCATCCCCGAAATCGGCATGCCCATACAGCAAAGGCGAGATCTCTCGACCTCGCCTTCACCCATCCGCAGAACTTGCTGCAGCTCCGGTTACACTTCCTTCAGCAACTCCCGTAGCGCGCCCTGCTTGAGTGCCTTGAGGGCGTTCTCTTTGATCTGGCGCACACGTTCGCGCGTGAGGCCAAGCCGTTCGCCGATTTCGTCAAGCGTGTGCGTGGTCTCGCCGTCCAGCCCGAAGTACAGCTTGATCACGTCCTTTTCGCGCGGCTTGAGCTCGTCGAAACAACGATTGATCCCGTCGCGCAGAGACATTTCTTCCATGTTCTCGTCGGGTGAGGAAGACCCTTCATCCTTCATGAGATCGAGAAGACAGGTCTCGTCGGTGCCGTGAATCGTTGCGTCAAGCGACACGTGGCGATTGCCGATGCGCAGGGTGTCCATCACATTGTCTTGCTCAAGCTGCAGCTCGCCGGCAATCTCCTCGTAGTCGGGAGCACGACCGTACCGCTGTTCGAGCCGCTCTTCGGCCTTGCCGATACGATGGATGACACCCACGCGATTGATGGGGAGTTTGACAATACGAGACTGGTCGGCCAGGGCCTGCAAAATCGCCTGTCGGATCCACCACACCGCGTATGAGATGAATTTGAAGTTCTTCTTCTCGTCGAACCGTTTTGCTGCACGAATGAGCCCGAGGTTGCCCTCGTTGATGAGGTCTCCCAGCGCCAGGCCCTGGTTCTGGTAGTTGCGCGCTACGCTCACCACGAATCGCAGATTGGCCTTGACCAGTTTCTCAAGCGAGATTTTGTCGCCGGTCTTGATGGCTGCTGCAAGTCGTGCCTCTTCTTCGGCCTTGACCGGTTTGTACCGGCTGATTTCGCGCAAGTAAAGGTCCAGAGACTCCTCATCGGAGAGCATCTGAGACCGTTTGAGAGCGCCTGATCGTCTTCCGCGTGGTGCCATAGCGGTAATTCTCTCATTTCCGGCTCTGAAGGCAAAACCAAACTACTCGGGTCGACCGCGAGTTGCCACAGCGCAGGGGATACGATTTCCACAGTCGAACCAACCACTGGACACGTTTCAACAGTACGAAGCACGGGCGAGTATATTTCGCCTTCCGGGGATCGGATGCGCGAGGCGGTCGCGCTCGAATGCCACTACGGGTGCTGTCTTCGACTGGTGTCCGAACGCACACACTCTGAGGCTTGCCGCGTTTCCGCGATGCCTTGCCACCCCAAGAACCCCCTGGGAAGGCCCAAAATGCGGTTATTGATGGACGACCGGGGAAGCTGATAATATAGTTAATGCCCTTGTGCGAATTCAATGAATTTCGGCGGATTCGACGTTGAGAGGGATTGCGCGTGGGCGTCAAAGTAGGGCCGTTCAGGTCGGAAGCGTGGCAGCAGATTGCATCAAGGGGAGGGAGGGGTTGGGTGGCGAAGCCGGGCGCCGCACTGAGCCTGGCCGAATGTGTGGCGCGTCGTGCCTTGGTGGTCCGCAGCGGTCACCCGTGCGCGACGCCCTCGGACATCGTGCCCGCTCGGCAAGACCAGTTGTTTCGTCAGGATCAGTGTCCGACCTGGTCTGACGCGCGTGCCTCGGTGGCGGGATCACCCATAGGGTGTGACGGTGCTATGCAGGCCGCGCAGAGAGGGGGCCCGCCTGGGTTTCGGCATCTCTGCGCAGTCTGGACGGTGGTATGCGTCTCCGAATCCAAGGAAGCCGACGACCGGCTCGTAACACCTCGACACTTCGACTGCGCTCAGTGCACCGCTGCGCTCGGTGCGGCTCCCGTCACTTCCCTCCACCACCGAGTAGGAGGGTCCGAGATCCCCTCGATTCTCATCTCGCAGCCATTCTCCTCAGCGCGGAAACCAGCAACGGGTATTCCTCTCGATGATCCACGAAGCAGCCTCGTTCCGATGCCAGCACCTGCTCGAAGTCGTCCAGCGCAATAGTGCGGATCCCGGTCACTTCGATGTTGTCAATACGGACCGAGGAGATGTCCGTGCGCACCACCAGGTAGATGTCAACGAGCTCCCGGTCGTGGATGCTCGTCTCGTCATTGTCGTCAATCTGCCGCAAGGTGCCGAGCACACGCAGTTCGTCGGGCCGCACGACCAGCCCGAGTTCCTCCCCCACCTCGCGGATTGCCGCAGGAATCGACGTTCCCCCAGCCTCAATATGACCGGCAGCCGAGGTGTCCCACAAGCCGGGATACACGTCTTTGGTCAAGCTGCGTCTCTGGAGGAGAATGCGGTTGTCGGGCGTCACGACCCACACGTGCACCGTGCGGTGCCACAGGCCCTCGCGATGCGCGCGCTCGCGTGAGACCGATTGACCGGTGGGCGTTCCATCGGGATTGAGGATGTCGAGGTATTCCATCGCGGGAGGGATCCCAGATTTCGTTGCACCCGACAAGAGCAGGTCGTCCCTACGGGACTGCGACCCCTGCTTTCAAGTAGCCGTTGCTATGGAGAGGTCGGCCCTGCGGGCCTGGCAGACGCATCTGCGTCCTGCCGTGGAATACGGAGCCCGCGCTCGTGTATAATATGGTGTATCGCCCCACGCCAGGAGTACGCAGCCAATGAAATGGGCCATCCAGGTCGAAGACCTCAAGTCCGGCGAGTGCACCACGCACACCGTTGACAAAGACGTTGTCGTCATCGGTCGCACCGAGCCGGCTGACGTGGTGGTGCCCAACACCTATGTCTCCCGCCAGCACATCACGCTCTCCTGCGACTACGGCACCATCTTCGTCGAGGACATGAACAGCGCCAACAAGACACACATCCGCCGGGGTGGACGCTACGAGAAGCTGATCGGCAAGACCGACACCAAACTTCCGATCCAGCTCATACTGGGACCCGAGATCTCACTGAGCGTCTCCGCCCCCAGCGTGTCCGACGTTGGCAAGACCATCATCTCTGCACCCAAGACGAAGGTCTTTCTCTCGCAGGTGCTCAGCATCGAGAACCTGCAGAAGGAAGAGGCTCTCATGGTGCTTGATTTGTGCGAGTCGACGAGTCTGGCAAATCAGGACGAGACACTGGCATTTCACTCCAAGCGGCGATTGGAGTCTATTGCGCAGTCAAGTCTGTCGCTCAACCATGTGCGTTTCTACAAGAGCACTGGGGACGGGTTCCTCTCGTGCTTCCCCATGGCGCGCGATGCGCTGTCGGCAGCCAGGTCAATCTGCCAGGCGCTTGCGGAACGCAACAAGCGCACGAAGAACCCGCCAATCCAAATCCGCATTGCTCTGCACCGCGGAAAGACCTACTGCATTGACGCACAGTCGGGTGATATTCACGGCAATGATGTGAACATGACATTCCGGCTCGAAGGCGTGCAGGCAGGGTCGTTTGCCGCGCCGCTGTGTGAGATTCCGCTACGCGATCGCATCCTGTGTTCCCGGGCATTCATGGATGACATCATCATCCAGTGCCCGGAGGAGAAGGGCGCGTTCACGGCGTGCGGGCTCGCGTCGCTCAAAGGGATAGAGCTGCCGGTTGAGGTGTACGCGGTGCGAATTGAGGAGTGCTGAGAGTCGGGGATCGAGGCGGCTCGCTGCTGGGGGTATCACCTGGACGAGGAGACAGTTGAGTGCGCGCTTCGGGCATCCCGGGATGGCCGTTTGCGGGTCTTCAGCAGTCCATCGACGGAGAGATCCTCGTCGAGAACAGGCCAGTGAATTCCATAGCCTGACGGAGAGACTTCGAAGCGGGCGCGCTGGGATTGCGTGGCATGAGGCAGCTTGTCGGAAACCGCTCGCAATGGAAACGCGTGATCGACGCCATCGATGCGTAGGCTGAGCTCGCGACCATCGATCGATATGTTTGAGACGGCATGATACTTCTTCACGGTCTCTTCCTCCTCATGAATTCATTCCATGCCGCAACGATGTAGTCGAAATGATCGAAGACAATCTTGCGGATCTCCCGCCTGTCCTTGACCCCCAGGCCGTAGGAGAAGGCTTCCTCGATCTCGAATTGGTCGGGGAACAACCAGAACTTGCACTCCATCTCACCCTTGCGGGCGTGGATGTGAATTGGCTCGTTGTTCTCATTGGCGAAGAAGAAGAGCCGCCATCCGAGAATGAGAATGACTGTGGGCATTTGTGGGCATCTCCATACACAAAATAGCATCCGGAGGTGGGCGGGACTCTCCTGACACGCCGGCATTGGAGAATCCCCGGGCCTTCGCGATGTCACTCAACGGCCAGCCGCTGGACCCCGACGCAGAGAACGGGTGGTGGGTGGGCCGGTCGCTCCGAACGATACCCATCGACCCGTCACTGCTGCGAGCGGGGACCGATGAGTACGTGCCGGCGCCCGTGGGGCTCATGGCCGCGCCGGTGGTGGCGGTGCGGGGATGCTCCGATCGACTGGTTGAGTCATGCAGGCTGCCGCGTGGAGGCTGCGCGCCTCCACACCGGCGCCGGAAACGGCGAAGCGCCGTGCTGGTTCTCCCGCAGCCGGGGCTGGTGCCCGGGATTGCTTGCCGCGGTGCACCTCCTCGGATGGTCGTGCCGTGCAGGCGCCTGCGTGGAGGCTGCGCGCCTCCACACCTGCGCCAGAGGTCAGAGGTACTCAGCAGCATGCACGCCTGAACTACGGCAAGTCTTCGGGCAGCAGCTCGTGGGACTCGACAGGCGGGGCAACCGCAGGGGCTGTGTGCGTGGCAGGTGCGGTGGACATGCCTCCAGGCTCCACTGGCGAACCGGGGCCGATCTCCCGCACATGGGTGGTATCGGCGGTTTTTCCGATCTTGATCTGCTTGAGCACCACAATCTCCACGCGCCGGTTCTCGGCATTGCCCACCAGCGGGATGTTGGGCTTGATCGGCTTGTACTCGGCGTAGCCGGCGAACGACATGCGCGTGGGGCTGATGTTGCAGCGATCGATGAGAAAGCGCACAACACTTGCGGCGCGCGCGCCGGAGAGTTCCCAGTTCGAAGCGAACTTGCCCCCCGGAGCCATGGGGACTGCATCGGTATGGCCCTCAACCCGCACCTTGTTGGGCATGGTGCGGATGTACTTGGCAACATCGCTGAGGATGGGCTCGGCCTCCTTGGACAGTTCCGACTGGCCGAGGCCGAAGAGGATCCGGTCTTTGAGCCGAAGCGTCAAGCCCTCTTCGCGGTCCTCCACGTCAATCATGCCTGCGTCAATCAGCTCCTCGAAATCGGCTTCGAGCTGACGCTGCAGCGCGACAATGGAGTTTGACTCGGGCAGAATACCGTCACCGCCGCTTTGAGACTCGCCAGACTCGGGGACACGACCAATGCCGAAGAGCTCGCGCATACTCGTGGTAAACGCGTTGAGCTTGACAATATTGATTTCGGAGATGGAGTACAGAAAGATGAACAGAGCCAGAAGCAATGTCACCACGTCGGAGTACGTGAGCAGCCATCGCAGGCCACCGCCCGCATCGTGCCCGCCGCCCCCGCCACCGTGATCGCCACCATGTTTCTTCTTGCTCATGTCCCTCTCGCACGTTCGTCGGTTCGGCCGGCTACTTCTTCAGTGGCGGCACCACGCCTCGCTGGAACAGGATCGCGAGTTTCTCGTACACAATGCGCGGGTTCTCACCACCCTGAATGGCCTTGAGTGCCTCGATCTGGACGCGCTTCATGAAGACCTCTTCGTCGCTCTTGATCTTGAGTTTTGAGCCCAGCGGAAGAAAGACGAGGTTGGCAGACCCGATGCCGTAGAACGTGGCAATGAAGGCCGTGGCAATGGCGCCCACGATAGCGGTAGGGTCGCCGCCACCTTCGCCCGCTTTCCCCAATGCTGCGATGAGACCCACCACCGTACCCACAATGCCCATGGTGGGTGCATAGCCACCCAGTCCGTTGAAGAGGTTGACACCTTCTTTGTGGCGCTCGGCCATGGTCTCCACTTCGCTATTGAGCATGTCCTCAACCATTTGCGGTTCTGTCCCGTCAACAATGAGCCGGAGCCCCATTGCCAGAAACCAGTCATCCTTCTCGATTGACGGAATCTCCTGCTCCAACTGCAGAATACCTTCGCGCCGGGCAGCCTCCGCAACCTTGAGCATGCGCTCGACAAAAGCGGCGGCGTCAAAATGCGCTGATGTAAACGCAATGCCGAGAAGTTTGGGGATTCTCAACATCTGCGCCATGCTGGAGCTGAGCATGGTGGCACCGATGGTGCCACCAAAGATGATCATGAGCGCGGAGACCTGAAGGAAGGCGCTTCCGAGATCGGGGTTCAACTCGTTGAACTCAAGGAAGATGGCTGTTACCAACGATCCGACTGCCATGGTGATCCCGATGACAGTCGATAGATCGATCCCTCGCTTGCCACTCATAGTGCGCGTCTCCGGTTCGTTCGGTTGCGTCGGAGCAGCGTCGGACGCGCAAGAGGCGCATGGCGACCACTGCTCGGTCTTAGTATATCATTGTCATGCGCAGAGATCCAAGAGAAATTGTCTTGCGTCATGCGGGTTGGCGGAAACCCGATTCCGCAGGAATCGGCGGGGTCGGGGAGCGATCGCAGCAGTGGCCCGGAGAGCGCCGATTCAGCGCCAGGAACTCAGCACGCGCAACTTCTCGAACACGTACTTGACGATCTTGTCGCGCTTGTCGTTGGAGAGAGTCTCAAACCGGATATGGTGCTTGAAGGTGGGAACCTTCTCCTTCTTCTGCAGGCCCACCCGGATCACCGTGCCTACCACGCCGGCAAAGGTGCTTCCGCTCAGGCCGAAGTTGAGCGATACCATATCGCCGGGCCTGAGCTGATTGGCGTGCGTAAAGCTCATGCCCCCGCCCGAGATGTCGCTCATGCGCGCATCGGTGAGAACGCCTACCGCGACTTCGCTCTTGTCTGGATCGGTTGTCCTGGTGAGCCGGAACCTCAGCGGCAGATTTGTCGGCACGCGCACGTGCTGCCGCATCTGGTTGCGCTTGATCTCGATGGTGTGACCCAGCTCAATCACTCCCTGCTGCGAGGAGAAAGCAATGACGGGAACCGACACCCCGTAGAAGCCGTCTTCCTGCCGGGTGAATGCGAAGCGCAGCCGTACGCCCGGGGAAAGTTTGACGGCATCCTCTGCCTGCACATCGTACTGCACGCGAAACGAAATCTCGTTATTCTTGACAACCGTCACTTTCTGCACGAGTGGTTTACGGGTGGAGGCGCCGAAGATCGTGCCGGTCTGACCGGTGGACACGTTGCGGGTGGAGGCCAGGGGCAACTCCAGCGGGAGCATGTGGAAGCCGACTTTACGGCGAATCGAAGAGAGGAGCATCTCGATTTCGGTGAGCTCGTCGCGATCGGGGTTGGCCGCAAGCACCGATTCGATTTCGGCGTGAATACACTTCTCAAACTGCACCACCGAGCGAAAGATGAGGGATGCATCGGCCTCGAGGTCGTGCTTCACCAGGCGGTGAACCACGTCGACCTCGTGACTGGAGAGCCTGCTGCGCTCGACCGCAGCATCGAACGCCCGGTTGGATTGTCTTTGTGAGTCGCTCTTCTCCTGCACTTGACGACGGACAATGGGAATGGCAACAACGATCCCCAGTATCACCACCCCAAGAATCACGGGGAGCACCAGCGCCAGAAACCAATCACCCGAGCTCATGCCGATGTGGTTCCATCCGACGTTCTTCCAGCGATCGTCGGCAGCACCGGCGGCCGCGCACAGAATGATTGCCACCGACAAACTGGTACTGATGCGAATAGACATGATGGGAATCCCCGGAACGCGGTTCTGGACGAACATCCCAATCCAGAAATTACGTAGCGTAGCGGAGTCAGGGCAACATCTCTGCGGTACTGAGGGACCGGGGCACGAGTCGGTGCGCCGATCGAGGGTGGAGCACGGGCAACACGTCAGGCCCCGAAAGCTGCATCCAGCCGGGCGAGCATGGCTTTCTCTTCGGGCGAAACCTTGTCGCCCACGAGTCCCAGGAATCCACCATGCGCCTGTGCAATGATGCGCGCGTGGTCCATCACCGACTCTCTCAGGTTGTGCCGCTCGTCGGCGGAGAGCTGCGCACACAGGCCCTGACAGTAGTGAATCCACGATTCGAGGAGCGCCGGCGTTGGCTTGTGTTCGAGCCAACGTTCGATGATCGCGTATTCAGGACTCCCCGGATTGACATTGCACTGGGCAGCCGACTCAAGAAGCGCCGTCTTCTCCTGCGGCTGCACGATGCCGTCAGCCCAGGCAACCTCGACCATGGGGACGAAGGAGAGCGCAGCCACGGTTTCGGGTCGCACGTTGAGCTTGACAAGCTTCTCCAGCACGGCGTCGTTGTCGATGCCCGAAGCCTTGCGCAGAGACTCCTTGGTTTCCTTCATCTCTTTGAGAGCTTTGAGCTCTGCAATAAGCACCTTGTCGTGCTTTTCGAAGAATTCATCCTCGACGCTTCGCCGCCAGCCTTCGTAGTCGTCGGAGAGCATGCTACACCTTCCTGACTGCGGTGGTGATGACGGTGACCCCATCCGGCTTGATCGTACCGAAGCCCTCGGTGATCTCGACGGTCTGTGTGGCGCCTCCGGTCGCTGCCATGCGGACCCGACCGGCCTTGAGCTGAGCCACCAAGTGCGTGTGGCCGGGCAGGATCCCCAGCTCACCCTCGCTGCCGGGCAGCACCACAAACTCGAACTCGCCGGCGCGCTCGGTCTTCTCGGGGGTCACTATGTCAACAGGAATCGTTTTCATGGGTGGCAATTCTATTGAGCGAGTTTCTTCGCATTCTCCAGCACTTCGTCAACATTGCCGGTCATGAAGAATGCCTGCTCGGGTACCTTGTCAAGTTTGCCCTCAACCAGTTGCGAAAAACCCTCGATGGTCTCGGAGAGCGGCACGTGCTTGCCCGGCACATTGAGGAACTGCTCTGCCACGGCAAACGGCTGCGAGAAGAACTTCTGCATCTTGCGCGCGCGAGCCACGGTGAGCTTGTCGTCTTCGGAGAGTTCCTCGACGCCGAGAATGGCAATAATGTCTTGCAGGTCGCGGTAGCGCTGAAGCGTGCGCTGCACTTCGCGTGCCACGGCATAGTGCTTCTCGCCAACCACGAGCGGGTCGAGCATCTTCGACGACGACTCGAGCGGGTCGACAGCCGGATAGATACCCAGCTCAACAATCTTGCGCGAGAGCACCACCGATGCATCGAGATGGCTGAATGCAGTTGCCACGCCCGGGTCGGTCAAGTCGTCGGCGGGAACGTAGATGGCCTGTACCGATGTGATGGAACCGTTCTTGGTTGACACGATGCGTTCTTGCAGCTCACCCATTTCCGTGCCCAGCGTGGGTTGGTACCCTACGGCTGAGGGCAAGCGCCCGAGCAGAGCCGACACCTCGGCGCCTGCAAGCACGTAGCGGAAGATGTTGTCGATGAAGAGCAACACATCTTGCTTCTGCTGGTCGCGGAAGTACTCGGCCTGGGTGAGACCGGTGAGTGCCACGCGCAGACGGGCTCCCGGCGGCTCGTTCATCTGACCGAACACGAGTACTGCCTTCTCAAGCACCTTCGACTGACTCATGTCAAGGTAGAGGTCGTTGCCTTCACGCGTGCGCTCGCCTACCCCTGTGAACACCGACACACCACCATGGTGCTTGGCCACATTGTGGATGAGTTCCATGATCACCACGGTCTTGCCCACGCCGGCGCCACCGAACAAACCGATCTTGCCGCCCTTGCGGAACGGTACCAGGAGGTCGATGACTTTGATGCCCGACTCGAACACCTGCAGATCGGTGCTCTGATCGAGCAGTGTGGGAGGCAGCCTGTGGATGGGCTGGAACGGCACCTTCGCGTCGGCCTGGATTTCGCCCTTGTAGTCGATGGGCTCGCCGGCAAAGTTCATGAGCCGACCCAGGCAGTTCTGCCCCACAGGAACAGAGATGGGTGCGCCGGTGTCGGTTACTTCGAGTCCGCGCGAAAGGCCTTCGGGTGAACCAAGAACAAGGGTGCGCACCGTCTTGGCGCCAGTGTGCTGCATCACCTCGAGGCGCAGCTTCTGGTCCTGCGCGTTCTTGTAGCGTTTATCGGTTACCACAAGGGAGTTGTAGATCTCGGGCAGGCTGTCACCCGTGAACTCCACATCCACAACCTGGCCGAATACTTGCGAGACTTTTCCCAGTGCTTCCATATTACTTAACCACCTCGTTGGTACCCACGATTTCGATAAGTTCGCGGGTAATGGTTGACTGACGCAACTTATTCATTTCGAGAGTAATGCTGTCGATAAGAGAGCCGGCGTTGCGCGTGGCATTGTCCATGGCCGTCATGCGGGCCGCAAGCTCGGCCACGCTCGACTCGCGCAAAATCTGGTAGACGCGCGCGCGAACATACGCAGGAATCAGCATGGGCAAGAGTTCCTCGCGACCCGGTTCCAGCAGATAGTCGACCCGGATGCCGGTGGTCGGCGCGGCGGGCAGCGGAATGGGAAGAATTCTCTCGGTGACCACTTCCTGCTTGATGACACTGCGGAACTTGTTGTAGATGACGTTGACTTCGGAGAGATCGCTCTTGACGTAGGCAGCAATGATGTCGCGGGAAATGGTCTCGGCGTGGGCAAAGTCCAGGTGCGCAAACATATTTGTGTAGGCATGCACAACAGGGATGCTGCGGCGGCGGTAGAACTCGTTTGCCTTGTTGCCCGCCAACAAGAACGTGATGGCTTTTGTGCCACAAGACGCAAGGAACCGCTCCGACTCCCGGATGACATTGCTGTTGAAGCCGCCGCACAAGCCCTTGTCGCCGGTCACAACCAGCAGACCGGCGCCGCCCTTGGCCGAACCCGACGCGAAGAACCGGGCAGTCTCCCGTTCGAAGTCCTTGCCGGCGGCCACCGACAGTGCAAGACGCTCGACCTCGGTGCAGTACTTGCGCGCCTCTACCGACAGCCTCTGAGCACGAGCAAACCGGGCTCCCGAGACCATCTTCATGGCCTTGGTGATCTGGCGGGTGCTCTTGATGCCCTTTATCTTCTTGCGATATTCCGCGAGTGATGGCATGTGATTCTGCTACCTCGATGTTCGTTCCGTACAACTGTCGCGTCTGCGCAGTCTCCCGGGATCTCAGCCAAGCCGGCTCAGAGCGTCTTCTGCATCATGGCCTTGATCGCAGCCTCGAGCTTTGCCTTGAGAGCGTCGTCGATGTTCTTCTTGTCTCTGAGTTCCTTGAGCACATCGCTGTGCTTGTCGTCCATATACTTGAGGAAGTCGGCTTCCCACGCGCGGATCTTGCTCACCGGCAAGGTGTCGAGGTATCCGTTGACACCCGCAAAGATGACCGCAATCTGCCTCTCCACGGGCAGCGGCTGGAACTGACCCTGCTTGAGCATTTCGATCAGCCGCTCGCCGCGCGCAAGCTGTGCCTGGGAGCTCTTGTCGAGATCGGAGCTGAACTGCGCAAACGCGGCCAGTTCGCCGTACTGAGCCAGGTCGACGCGCAGCCGGCCCGCAACCTGACGCATGGCTTTGATCTGGGCGCTTCCACCCACGCGCGACACGGAGAATCCCACGTTGACGGCAGGACGAACGCCCGAAAAAAAGAGCCCGCCTTCGAGGTAGATCTGGCCGTCGGTAATGGAAATGACGTTTGTAGGGATGTAGGCTGAGATGTCGCCCGCCTGCGTCTCGATGATGGGAAGCGCGGTAATGGATCCGCCGCCGTTCTTGTCGGAGAGGCGACACGCTCGCTCAAGCAGACGCGAATGCAGGTAGAACACGTCGCCAGGATACGCTTCGCGGCCCGGCGGACGACGCAGAAGCAGTGAGAGCTGTCGATAGGCCTGGGCATGGCGCGTGAGATCGTCGTAGATGATAAGCACATCTTTGCCCTGCCACATGAACTCTTCGGCCATCGCACAACCGGCATAGGGCGTTACGTACTGCAGGGGTGCGGAGTCGCTGGCCGTGGTGGCCACAATGACGGTGTACTCAAGTGCGCCTTGTGCCTCGAGTGTCTTGGCAATTCCTGCGATGTTGGAGAGCTTCTGCCCGATAGCCACGTAGATACAAATGGGCCGATTCGGCTCGTTTTTCTGGTTAATGATTGTGTCAATCGCGATTGCCGTCTTGCCAATTTGACGGTCGCCAATGATGAGCTCGCGCTGACCGCGACCAATGGGAATCATGGCGTCAATCGACTTGATGCCTGTTTGCAGAGGCACCTTGACGGGCTGGCGCTCCATAACCCCGGGAGCGATGACTTCGACGGGTCGGCGTTTTTCGGAAGAGATGGTGCCCTTTCCGTCAAGCGTTTCGCCCAGCGGGTTGAGTACGCGCCCCAGCAACTGATCGCCCACCGGCACTTCCATGATGCGACCGGTACGCTGCACCTCGTCGCCCTCTTTAATGGAATTGGCGTCGCCGAAGATGATGGTACCAACGCTGTCTTTTTCGAGGTTCATCACCATGCCGAAAACGCCGTGTCGGAACTTGACCAGCTCGCCGTACACCGCATCTTCAAGTCCGAAGACGCGCGCGATGCCGTCACCCACTTGCAGCACGTACCCGGTTTCGCGGACTTCGAGTTTCGATTGGTACTTCTCCAGTTCGCGCTGGATAACGCCGGTGATCTCATTGGTGGAAATTGCCATATGCTGGTGCCCTTGCTGTTACTGGAGGGATGCGATGAAGAGCTGATCGGACAGACTCTCCATCCGGGTTCGAACGGTATTGTCAACAATCTTGTCGCCGATCCTGATGCGCAAGCCGCCTATGAGCGATGAATCGATCTGGTACCTGGGCAGAACCTTCTTGCCCGTAATCTCGGAGACCCTCTTGTCAACCGCAGCCTTCTGCGCAGTGGAGAGTTCAAGGGCGCTGTGTATGACCACGTCGAGACTGTTGGCGTTCTTCTTGCGCAACTCAACCAGCTCGGAGAGAAGAAACGGCAGCAGCGCCATGTCGTTGCGCGCGACAAGCTTGTGCAGAATGTGGGCCAGCAGCCCCTCGCTCACTTGCGCCATGCGATCGATCATTGCCAGTTTCTCGCCCGCCGCAATGGCCGGGTGATCGAAGAACGACCGCAGCATTGGCGACTGCTTGAGCTGCTCTACAATGCGCGCGGAGGTGTCGATGAGACTGTCAAACGAGCCCTTGGTGAGCACGTTGACGGTGACGGCATACTCGCGAGCCCGGGGAAGCTCCTTCATGAGGCCACGCCCTCACTACTGATGTTCTTCTCGTTGATGCGCGACAGGATATCGCCTATGAACTTCTCCTGCGTCGACGCATCGATGGTGCGCTCCACAATTTTCTCGGCAATGGAGACCGACAGACGCGAAATATCGGCACGCAACTCGCGAATCACCACCCGCCGTTCCTCTTCGATTTGCGAGAGGTTCTTTGCACGCATGGCCAGCGCCTCCTCATGCGCCTGCCGCAGAATATCGTCGCGCACCTTGCCGGCCTCGGCCTTTGCCTCTGCCAGAGCCTGCGACGTTTTCTCCTGAATTGCGCGCACCTGCACCTGGTAGTCTTGCTCGAGCTTGGCCACCATGCGTTTTGCCTCTTCGGCCTGTTGCAGCGCCTTGGAGATGGAATCTTGCCTGTTCGCCACAAACGTCTTGAATGGCTTCCACGCAGCCTTCCAGAGGATGGTCACCATGAAGATGAACACCCCCACTTGAATAGCGAAGATCGCCAGGTTCTCTGCAATCAGATTATGTTCCATGACAATATGCCCCGGTGGTATTCGGACAATCTGTTACACAAGTGCCTTGAACGGATTGGCGAACAGCAACACCATTGCAATGAAGAGCGTGTATAGCACCTGCGCCTCGATAAGTGCGAACCCAAGAAGCATTTCGGAGCGGAGCTTTCCTTGCAGCTCAGGCTGACGAGCAATGCCGTTGAGCATGCTGGAGACGAGCAAGCTCATGCCAAGACCGCAGCAACCTGCTGCCAGACCAACGCCCAGACCAGCGGCCAGAACGGTTGCGCTATAGAACATGGCTGAACCGGCGCTTGCCACGCCCTCGGCTGCCCACAACGTTCCCGCTGATGACAAAATTGCCAATGCACCAAGCCAACTCTTCTTCATGGCACTGCTCCTTCCGGTGAGATTGAGTGTCTATAGTACCTGTCAGTGATGTTCCTGCGTCTGCACCGCCCCGGCGATGTACGTCATTGTGAGTATCATGAAAACCAACGCCTGAATGAATGCCACGATCAGCCCAAGGAACGGAATGAATAGCCGCAGAACCAGCGGCACCACCCCAAGCGGGGAATGCTCCATCACGAAGAACTGATAAATCAGAACAGTGAGGATGGCCAGGAACAGCTCTTTTGAAAAGATGTTGCAGTAGAGACGCAAACCGAGTGAGAAGGGTCGAAGGAACAAGGAGACAATTTCAACAAACACTATCAGAAGTTTGACCGGCAGTAGTCCCAAGGGCATTTTTGGTCCGGCAAACTGCTTGAAGTATCCCCAGCCCTGTTCTTTGATGCCCACGGCGTTGAAATACAGAAAGACCATGACTGCCAGACCGAACGTAAGTGCCGGATCGGAGGTTGGCGACTTGAGCACCGGGATCAGGCCCATGATGTTGCTGACGAGGATGAAGAAGAAAAGCCCGATGAAGAGCGGATAGTATCGCGGCGCCTTGGGCCCCACGATTTCGTCGGCAAGGCCGCACACATACCCGAGCAGTCCCTCCATCACAATTTGCAGACGACTGGGCACGAGCTTGGGTTTGAGCGCAACGGCAATTGACAGCGCCGCAACCACGCTCCATGCAACCGCAGACATGAAGACACTGGGAGGCAACTGCGGGACAAAATTGCTGAGCAGAAATCCTTCGTTGACTGCTTCTGACGACATGCGATCTACCGACCTTCCGCTGATTTGGCGATTCTCAAGTAGCGCACGAAGCCGACAGTGCCAAACGCCCCTGCGCCCACTGCAATACCGATCAGTATACCAACCGTGCTTATGCGAATCAAGAGAATTGTCACAGCAAATAATCCGCACATGAGTGGGATGCGGAAGAGAGCGCCGAGAAGGTGACGTGTCACCATTGCGCGAATCGAAGATGACGCATCGGTCGGGTATGCCACGCTGAAGAGCAGCAGCCCGATAGTCGCGATGCACAAGCCTGCCACAACACCGGTGGCCAGCGATTGACGTCCGGGATATACGCATCCGGCGGCCGCCAGTACCGCAAGGACTCCCACCGACAGTGCAATGCTATTTCGGGTTGTCATTGGCATTCATCCGCTTGATGGCAAGAAAGATCTGGTAGAACCCGCCGAACGTGCCCACCACAAACCCGCTCATCACAAACACCGGCTGCGTGTGGAGCCATTTGTCAAGATACCATCCCCCCACCGTGCACACGGCAGTGGTGAGTACCAGATTGATTCCCAATGACGAGAGCCACAACATCTGGCCCGCAGCCGAATCTTTGGGCGGGTGGAGAATCTTGCGGAAGTCTGGCGCCATTGTGAGGCAGGTGTCCGATCGGTTCTCCGGCCGGCTGTATCAAAGTGCGACACTAATATCATTTCAGGACAAGCGCCGTCGCCAGTCCGGTGAGAATCATGGCCACAAATCCCGGCAGAATCGCCTTGCGCATCTCGACCGATCCGCCGAACATTGCCACGATGCCTTTGAGCACCGCATTGGCAACCGTGGCTATCACCACGGCTCGCGCGGCAACCGTCAGGTCGATGCCGCCAAGCTCGCCGCTGAGCCGAGCCATTGACAATGCGACAGCATCGACGTCGGCAAATCCGGCTACCAGACTCGACAGATACACGCCCGCGCTGCCCAGGTACACGGCAGCAGCCTTTGACACAAAGAGAATGAACGCAAACAGCAGCCCGAACTTCAGGGCCAGCCCCAGTTCAAAGGGATTTGCCATGGCCACGTGGTGGCTGTGACCCGCGGTTCTCTCGCGCAGGTACAGGTAGAGGCAGTAGGAGAGCCCCACCACCACCGGAATGAGTAGCGGCAGCGTCACGGCCTTACCCAGTGCCGGATTCAGCAGAGCCACCACAACCAGCACCCGTGGGTACATCACGGTCCAGGCCAGCACCGTGGCAAAGGCGAGCGAGCGCGACAACTCGGGATTCACCTTGCTCCGTGGTGTCAAGCTGAAAGTCACGGCAGTTGACGAGGCAAGACCTCCGAGCAGTCCGGTCAGGCCGATACCCTTCTCCGATCCTACGGCCTTGATGAGCACGTAGCCTACGAAGCTTATGCCCGATATCAGTACCACAAACAGCCATATCTTGAACGGGTTGAAGATGGTGAAGGGCGCCGGGCCGAACGCTGTGTCGGGCAGTACCGGCAGCACAATCGCCGAGATGACGGCGAACTTGACAGTCGCGTAGATATCTTCGCGCGTGAGGTGGTGCGCGAAGGAGTGCAGCTCGATCTTCACCGACAACAGCGCGGTGATGGTGACGCCCAGTGCCACTGCCAGCAGCAGTTGGTCGGAGTAGCACAGCGCGCCCGCCAGCACCGTGGCCAGAGCGGCGGCCTTGGTGGTGAGGCCCATGTGGCCTTTTGATGCCTCCACGAAATAGTTGACGCTCAGGAGCACGCCCACCGCGCCAATGGCCGCGACCAGGGGCAGGACGGAGCCGAACCTTCCGGACAGGAGCGCAGCACCGCACCCGACAAGTGACAGTAGTGAGAACGTGCGAACCCCGAGCGCGATTTCCTTCTGCGGGTCACTCGACGACACCGAGAATTCGCGCTGCAGGCCGATGAGAATTCCGATAAAGAGCGCCACGCCGAAGCGCAGAAAGAGGCTGGTCTGTTCCATGGGGCGGTACTCCGTGGTGGTCGCACAACCGGGTGCCTGAGAGGATGGTCACAACGGCTGCTTCGACTCCGTTCAGCACAGGCCACACTGAACGGATGCGCAATGGCTGGTCGGCCGCACAGCCCGTCTCGTGCGGCCGAATGTGGAGTGATCCGTCCCTCGGACACCTGCGAACGGGTGCGAGTCACCTATAGTTTAAATCAAGGGCAGCGAGTCGGCAAGGCTTTGTTTCTTCCGGGGATGCGGAGAGCGGTTCGGTGCGGGGTCGTTCCCGCCAGACCACGCAGGATGACGCAGCCCACTTCGACTGCGCTCAGTGCGGCGCATTCAGGGCAGCGAGGACTCTTCGCGTCTGTCAGTCCCGGGGTAGGAAACCCCGGGCTGCGGTGACACAGCCATTTCAGGGCAGAGCGCCTCGTCGCGCCATCGTCCTCGGTGGTGAGAGGCCCATACCAAGCGGCGCTGCGTTTTCGCTGCGGTCAGGTGTTGAGATCACTCGTGCTGTCGCAGCCAGGGATTCTGTCGATTCTCCGACCATCGACCGGAATCGCCGCACCTGCGTCCCGACTCCTCAAATCGACTCCAGCACCTTGCGCAACTTCTCCTCAATCTCCTGCGCCAAAGGGGCGAGCGCGTCATTGTTGACAGCCTGCATTGTCACGCTCGGCTTGATGACTCCCACAATCGTCTTCCCATCCTTCTCATACACAATGAGATTGCAGGGAAGAAGCAGGCCGATGTTGTCTTCCGCGCAAACGGCCTTGAGTGCAGCCGGCGGGTTGCAGGCGCCGAAGACGATGTACTTGCGGAAATCAACACCGAGTTTCTCCTTGAACTTGGCGCTCAAATCAAACTTGGTGATCACACCGAAGCCCTGGGCCTGCAGCGCATCCGGCACCCGCGCAATGACTTCGTCGAACGGGCGGTCGAGTTCTCTGGTAAAACCGTACGGGATCATGGGGACCTCTCTTCTGGATGCAGGGTGGTAGGGCCTCGTGGGATCGTCTGTATTGCTGGACATCTGCTGACACCCGGGAAAGCAGCCACTTTCGCGGGCGCCTGGTCGGTTTCCCCACTCACCGCCTCCCTTGAAGGGAGGCGGATGGTGAGGTGAGTCACCACACTCAGGAGTCGGTCCTCTGACTCCACGAAAACACCTCGCAAGAAACGGGCCAGTTCTGGGGTCCTGGGGTCCCAGGCTTCACCGATGGAGTCTGCAAGTGCCGCAGGATCCTCTTTGTGGGTGAGGGCTCTGCGCCGCCCCCGCATCCGGCGTTGCTGCGGCGTGCGGGCGGCGCGTCCTCCCTCCCCGCCGAGCAAGATCGTTCACAACCTCACCCGCGACAATCGCAATGCATTCGAGATCACCGACACCGAGCTGAAACTCATTGCCGCGCTTGCGATCACCGGCGACAGCAGTATCCCGAAGAACGGAAACAGCACCCCTGCTGCCAACGGCACACCCAGCGCGTTGTACGCACATGCCCACACCAGATTCTGCCGGATGTTGCGCATCACCGCCACACTCAACGCTCGCGCCCGCACGATGCCGCGCAGGTCTCCGTTGACAAGCGTTATTCCCGCACTCTCCATGGCAATATCCGTCCCCGTTGCCATGGCAATACCCACATGCGCCTGCGCAAGCGCCGGAGCATCGTTGATGCCATCGCCGGCCATGGCAACAATGCGTCCCTCGCGCTGCAGTTTCTTGACAGCCGCAGCCTTGCCGTCGGGAAGCACCTCTGCCAGCACTTCGGTGATGCCCAGTGACGCAGCCACAGTTTCCGCGGCCGCGCGCGTGTCACCGGTGAGCATGACCACGCTCATCCCGCTGCGCTGCAGTGCCGCGACCGCCTCGACCGCATGTGGCTTGACCGGATCGGTAACGCCCAGCACCCCGACAGTCCGGTCGTCAACTGCCACGTACATAAGCGTCTGGCCCTGCTGCTGAAGCTCGTGCGCCCGGGCCGTGAGCGGACCCGAGCCCTCACCCAGATCCTCGACAAGCCGCAGGTTGCCCACTGCCACCTGGTGGCCGTCAATGGTACCCGTCACGCCCTTGCCGGGCACGGTCTCGAATTTCTCGAGCGGCTGCACCGTGCAGTGCCGACGCTCCGCCTCGGCAACAACCACCGTGGCAAGCGGATGCTCGCTGGCCAGCTCAAGACTTGCGGCCCAACCCAGCAGCGCGTTCTCGTCAACGCCCTTGACAACCTCAATTGAGGTGAGACGTGGCTTGCCCCGCGTGAGTGTACCTGTTTTGTCAAGAAGCAGCGTGTCAACTTTCTGCAGTGTCTCCAGCGCCTCGGCGTTTCGCACCAGCACTCCGGCGCGCGCTCCGCGACCCGTGCCCACCATAATCGACATGGGCGTGGCAAGTCCGAGGGCGCAGGGGCATGCGATAATCAGCACGGCCACCGCATTGACCAGGGCGTATGCCATGCGTGGCTCTGGCCCGAGAAGCGCCCACGCCACAAACGTGAGCGCGGCAGCCGACACCACCGTGGGCACGAAGAATGCAGCAGCGCGATCGGCCACCCGCTGGATCGGGGCACGACTTCGCTGCGCCTGACTCACCAGCCGCACAATGTTCGCCAGGAGCGTCTCCTCCCCCACCCGCTCTGCCTCCACGAGCACGCTACCTCGTGCGTTGACAGTGCCACCAATCACGTGGTCGCCGGCTTGTTTCCCGACCGGCATGGGCTCGCCACTCACCATGGATTCGTCGATGGATGTTGTGCCGCTCAGCACAATGCCGTCGGTGGGCACCTTCTCGCCGGGCCTCACGCGCAGCACGTCGCCGCGCTTGACATCGGCAAGTGGCACGTCGGACTCGGCGCCGTCGCGCACGAGCCGCGCGGTCTTCGGCGCCAGGCCAAGCAACGCCCGGATGGCCGCGCCCGTACGGCTGCGAGCCCGGAGTTCAAGCACCTGCCCGAGTGCGACGAGCACGGTGATGACTGCTGCCGACTCAAAGTACAGTGCGAGTGTCCCGTCACCATGGCGAAATGAGGCCGGGAAGAGCCCCGGCATCACCACTGCTGCCACGCTGTAGGCAAACGCAGCGCCGGTGCCGAGTGCAACGAGCGTGAACATGTTGGGACTGCGGTTGACAATGGAGTTCCAGCCGCGCTGGAAGAAGGGGAACCCCACCCACAGCACCACGGGAGCGGAGAGCACCAACTGCACCCACGCATTGCACACTCCGGGCACAAGCCGATGCAGGTGCAGGCCGGGAACGTGGTGTCCCATTGCCAGCACAAACACGGGAAGGGCCAGGGCAGCTCCCACCCGGAAGCGACGTGTCATGTCTTCGAGTTCCGGGTTTCCCGCGTTGTCGACGGACGGGGACTCGGGCTCCAAAGCCATGCCGCATTTGGGACATGCTGCGGGCTTGTCGCTCACCACTCCCGGACACATGGGACAGATGTAGCGCACGGGCCCTCCGGGCGCCGTGGCCGCGCGCGATGCGTTGTCGGCGAGACGTTTCTCGCGCAGTGCCGCGTCGAGCCACACAGCGGGCTCGGACTCGAACTTGTGCAGGCATTTCTCGTTGCAGAAGTAGTAGTCGGTGTTTGCGTGACGCTTGTGCCAGCGGGCGGTGGATGGATCCACGGTCATGTGGCAGACCGGATCGATGACGGAAGGTGCGGACGAGCTGGTCATGGGAGTGTTCTCAGGTGGACCCGGGTCGGGGCTGGTCGCATGTTTGACCGGGATGTGTAAACATAGTTCTGGACAGGAGAGTGCGGGGAACGTGTCTCGGATATTGAGGGAAATGCGGAGTGCGGAGTAGGGAGTGCGGAGTTGAGGACCGGATCGAGTGCGGGGTGCGGAGTGCGGGGTGGGGAGTGCGGAGCGCCGCACGGAGCCTGCCGAAGTATCGAGGACTTCTTTCGACGAACTTCTGGAGGCGTTCCGCAGGGACGCACTCACCGGTTAGTCGTGGCCCCTCCACAACTCCCCACTCCGCACTCCGCACTCCGAACTTCGCACTGCATTTGGCCATTTGTGTCTGACAACCCGCCCCAATTCGAGACACCTGATTCCAGAACCGTCCACGGACTCGTCGGGCGTGGGAATCGGTCAAGCGCTCAAGTGGCGGAATCGTGACTGGATGCCCACCCCATTACTGTGGCACGCCTGTTGCGGTCCACATAGATCAGAACCTGAACAGGGAGGACGTATGCAGAAACTCAAACTGGCAGTGCTGACAACGTTGGTGTTGCTTCCATCGCTGGCATTCGGTCAGGCAAGAGAGGTCGATCTGTCATCGACCGGAAAGGTGCAGGTTATTCGGGACGGCTCTGGATTGTTCACCTTTGGCGAGGTGGGGGTCTATCAGTCGGGGCAGGAGGCGCTGGTGGTTGGTTCGGCCTTGCTTCTTGTAGACAAAGCGTTTGGAACGTTCGAAGCAGCGATCCTGGCGCCTGATGGAACCGCCATAGCGCGTCTGCAGGGAACGAGCAAAACACTCACGCGCAATAGTCAGCATCGCACATTCGGCTTTTACCTTCACGGGACGGTAGCGATACCGGTGGGTTCAACGGTGATGGTGTCGTTCCTGGGGCTTGCGAGCCCGGAACCGGCAGATACGGTGGCCTTGACGCTGTAGCGGAGCGGTCGTTGGGTTCGTCGGCTCCCTGCTTCGCGTGGATGCGGGTCGCTTGTGCCCAGCAGTGTGCCCGAGTGAACCCCGCCCGAGCGAGGCACTGCCTGGTTGTGGTATCGGTAGAGACGACGCTGCTCCAGTGAACCCCGCCCGAGCGAGGCACTGCCTTCGAGAAACCGAACGAGCCTGGCGCTCACGGCCTAACCCCGCATCAGCATGGGCACTTTCAGGTGTTGATTCGGACGCAGATCGGGAGGGCATGGGCGGCCTGTGCTCACGATTTTGTAGCGGGCACAGTTTTCTTTTCTGCCCGAGCAATACCCTGTGACGGTTTCCTTGGCGAGATCGGGCTCTTCGCGCTCTGCATTGCAGACAAACGCACACATCTCGACCCGTTCACACTTTGACATGGGATCCTTCTATACCGACGGGGATTCCCCGGGGGAAGCACAGAGACCGGATGTTCCAACCCGACTCAACGGGAGGACCAGAGCCGGCTTTGTCTTGGGGCTGGTCGGTAGTGGCGGAGTCTTGTACCTACTGTAAAGATAGTTCATGCGGAACGAAGGTGGGCGCGTGCAGTGACGGCTGTCGTCACATCTGCCTCCACGCTCGTTGTTCGGGCACTGAGACCGACCGCCCACCCCCGCTGTGAGCAGGGCCCGACAGACCCGACGCAAATTCTTCGCGACAGACCGTGTTCCGAAGAGGCATAATGGGGGATGCGCAGTCCAGCGACGTTCGCACCCTCCCGTATGTGGAGACGAGGAGTCGCCCGAGATGCGCAGCGCTGCATTCCACACCATGCCAACAGGATTGACACGAGGTCTGCGTATGCCCATCGATATCCGATTTCGCCTGGGAGCCCCGCACAGCGCGGGCATCTTCTGTGCGCGCTGGTTGACCACACTCGTCGGTCTGACATGCCTCATGTCAACCGTGCTTGCCGGAGAGCTGTGGGGTGCGGCCACCACGGATTCCGCCCAGACAATACGCTCCGGCTGCGAATACGACTACCCGCCCTACTGCGTGGTGGCCGGCGACAGCACTGCCGATGGTTTCTCGGTGGAGCTATTGGGCGCGACTCTCCGAGCCATGGGATATGGGGTCAGCTTCAAGACCGGCTTCTGGTCCGACATCAAAAATGGACTCTCCGACGGCAGGTTCCAGGTTCTGCCGCTTGTTGGCCGAACGCCGGAGCGTGAGGCGCTCTTCGACTTCACAGTGCCGTACCTGCGCATGCACGGAGCCATTGTCGTGCGCGAAACCGACACAACGGTCTCGACTCTTGCCGACCTTTCGGGCAAGAGCATTGCCGTGATGAAGGGGGACAATGCCGAGGAGTTCCTGAGGCGCAGTCCTGTCCAGGCCACCATACAGACAACGGCCACTTTCGACGATGCGTTGCGCGAGCTTGCAGCGGGTAAGCACGATGCAGTTGTGATCCAGCGACTGCTTGCCCTCCAGTTGCTGGACAAGATGGGGCTGCACGGTCTGCGAGTAGTGCCCACGGTCTTAAGTGCGTTCGAGCAAGACTTCTGTTTTGCAGTGCGCAAAGGCGACGAGGATTTTCTCTCCATTCTCAACGAGGGGTTGTCGATTGTAACGGCTGACGGCACGTTCAACAAGTTGTACGTCAAGTGGTTCCTGCCGATCGAAGCACTTGCGCAGAAGAGAAGCCGTGTAGTGATTGGCGGCGATGACAACTTTCCGCCCTATGAGTTTCTCGATGCCAACGGGCAGCCCGCAGGATACAACGTTGACCTCACGCGTGCAATTGCCAAGCAGATAGGGATTTCGGTCGAGGTGCGACTTGGGCCGTGGGCGAAGATTCGTGAAGGGCTATCCAATGGCAGCATTGACGCAGTTCACGGGATGTTCTACTCGGCTGAACGGGACGAGGCGTTCGATTTCTCTCCTCCGCACACAGTGATCAGCTACGCGATCGTGTCCAAGGGCTCGGCCCTCAATCCGGACAACCAGGACATTGACGGACTGCTCGGAAAGAAAATAGCAGTGCTGCGAGGTGACATCATGCACGAGATGGCACTTGCGCATGGCTATGGCGCGCAACTGGTTCTGGCAGAATCGCAGGAGGCTGCACTTCGGATGTTGGCAAACGGAGAATGCGACATTGCGCTGGTTGCCAGGGCGCCGGCGCACTACTGGATAGACAAACATGGTTGGAAAGACCTTAGCGTGGGCTCCAAGGCGATCTTCGACGGGGAGTACTGCTATGCCGCACTCAACCAGAACGCTCCACTGCTCAGGGAACTCTCCGACGGGCTGCAAACCGTCAAGAGCAACGGAGAGTATCGCAGGATATACTCGAAGTGGCTGGGAGTGTACGAGGCGTCGAAGCTCGACGCGTGGACAATTGTCAGAAACTCGCTGGTGATAGTGGTCCCGATACTTCTGCTTCTGGGCATTTCCATCGCATGGTCGCGCATGCTTGACCATCGCGTCAAGCAGCGTACCATGGAGCTGCGCAACGAGATTGCCGAACGCAAGCACGCCGAGGACAAGGTCCGGCGCGCGTTCGAGAAGCTGGACCTGGCAACCCGCGCGGCACACCTCGGTATTTGGGACTGGGACATCGCGAGGAACGAGCTGATCTGGGACAATCGGATGTACGAACTCTACGGCATCAAACGTGACACGTTCGCCGGGGCCTACGAGGCATGGCTTGCGGGAATCCATCCCGACGACCGGGCGTCCAGCGATGAGGTCTCCCAACAGGCTCAGCAGGGAAAGAGGCCGTACGATACCGAGTTCCGCGTGGTGTGGCCAGACGGCACGGTGCACAATCTCAAGGCCTACGGCATTGTCGCCCAGGATGCTTCCGGCGCCCCACTGCGCATGACAGGCGTCAACTACGACATCACCGAGCAGCGGCGGGCGGAGCAGGAGGTGCTCGAGATCACCGACAGAATGCAGTTCTCGCTTTCGGCGAGTCATACTGGAGCCTGGGACCTGGACCTGGTCGACCATACAGCATTCCGCACACTCGAGCACGATCGCATCTTCGGTTACAACGAACTGCTCCCGGAGTGGACGTACGAGAAGTTCCTCAGCCACGTCATTGCCGAAGACCGCACGGAGGTCGACCGCAAGTTCCAGCAAGCCATTGCCGGAAGGGGGAACTGGGATTTCGAGTGTCGCATTGTCCGCACCGACGGGGTGCAACGCTGGATCTGGGCGCGGGGGCAGCATCGTCAGAATGCCCAGGGCGAGTATCGTCGAATGGCCGGCATTGTGCAAGACATCACCGACCGCAAGCAGTCCGAGAGCGACCGCCAGACATACGAGTTGGCGGCCCAGCAGAGCCAGAAGCTCGAATCGCTGGGCATTCTTGCAGGCGGCATTGCGCACGACTTCAACAACCTCATGGGAGGCATCTTCGGCTACATCGACATGGCGCACGGATCATCGAAGGACGAGGCGGTTGCCCGGTATCTCACCAAGGCCATGGCAACCATTGACAGAGCGCGCGGACTGACCCAGCAATTGCTGACGTTTGCCAAAGGTGGCGCTCCAATCAAGAGTGTCGGCCGGCTCTTCCCATTCGTTCAGGAGACCGCCCGGTTTGCCCTGAGCGGTTCGAATGTCTCGTGTCGGTTCAGCGTGCCGGCCGACCTCTGGCCCTGCAGCTTCGACAAGAACCAGATCGGCCAGGTGATTGACAACGTCGTTATCAATGCGCAACAAGCCATGCCGCGAGGTGGCGCCATCGAGATATCGGCAGTGAACCTCACCATGGAAGAGCACGGGCATCCCGGACTTTCTGCCGGCAGGTACGTCAGGGTATCGGCAAAGGACTCGGGTATCGGCATCCCGGCAGAGATTCTGCCCCGCATCTTCGATCCGTTCTTCACGACCAAGGCAATGGGGCACGGCCTGGGGCTTGCCACGTGCTACTCAATTGTGAATCGTCACGGGGGCGCCATCGATGTGGAGTCGGAACCTGGCAAGGGTAGCACGTTCCACGTGTATCTGCCGGCCTCGGATGAGACTCCCGCCTCCTCTGCCGTGGGGGCCGTGGCGAAGCACCGTGGCAGCGGGACATTTCTGGTGATGGACGACGAGGAGGTGATGCGGGATACCGTGGGCGCAATGCTGACGTCGCTGGGATACACGGTGGTGTGCAAGACGAACGGCGGCGATGCGATTGACTTCTTCGCATCGGAAACCCGGGCTGGCCGCACCATTGCCGGGGCGATTCTCGACCTCACGATTCCGGGCGGCATGGGTGGAAGAGAGGCCATTGTCGGCATCCGAAAGATATGCCCGAACACGCCGGTGTTCGTGGCGAGCGGGTATGCGGACGATCCGGCCATGTCAAGCCCTGCGCAGTACGGCTTCACCACAAGCATCTGCAAGCCGTTTACGAAGGCGGGGCTGTCGGGCTTGCTCAACAGGTACTCGGGAGCGTAGCGGCATCCCTCTATCCCAGCGAGACTACCGTCGCGTTCTGAACACAACGGCACACGCCCGAACCTACCCCGATTAGTGTATTTTCTCCCACTGGTTGCCCACCATTCACCATGGGAGTCCGCATGCTGCACCGAACCGGATCCACCGTCCGTCAATGCCTCCTCGCTCTCGCGCTGACCGCGCTCGCTGCATCGTCAGCATGCGCCTGGATGCCCAAAACGCACCTCTACCTAAGTGAACAGGCACTGCGCGACGCGCTCCCCGACTCCAAGGTTGACATTGTCGACACCAACGGCGTTCTGATCGGCCACTACGACTGCAACCCCTCGCTGATCGCTGCGATTGCGGCGCACCCTGCGCAGTACCGGGCAGGTGTTGTTGGCGCCGACGCGTATCCCGACATGGCTACAGGCCGACAGCTCATCCGGTCCCCCTACCCCGGCACCGATGCCTGGCTCAACCAGCTCTGGACTGCAACCGACGGCAGTCAGGATGCAGACCGTGCGTTCACGGCCGGGTTCTACTCCGGAGCTGCCGGCGACCTCTTTGGTGCGAGCTTTGTCAACTACTATGCGGGCGGCTCCCCCAACGACAACACGTCTTCGACCGCTCCGGAAAAGCACACCGTGATCGAGGGCCTCACCGACCAGCAGATGCCGCAAACCCAGAAGTACGACAACAGCGGCACTATTTCCGAGAGCGATGTCAGCATCGAGGGCAAGGCCGCCGACTTGATTTACGAGAACATGGTAGATGCCGAGCCGGGCAGCACCCTTGGCAATCTCATGGCCGGTGACTCCGCAAAGCGGAGTGTTCCGGCGGTGTTCTCGTCGCTGAAATACGCGCTGGTGGCAGACACGGCCCGATTCCACGAATCTCTGCGCGATCTGACTGCACGATACGAGGCAAAGAAGGCTGCGGGTGATGCCTGTGGCCTCCTCGATCTGTCGTGCAGCAGACTGCTCCTGTATGCGGAGGCAGGTTCCTACGCGCTTGCCAAGGGGGCTCTGACTCTCGTTGAGGGACCGTTCGTTCTGTACAAAGAGGCCTGGATCCAGGACATCGAGAGTGGCCTGCGTGCATGGCCTACTCTGAGTCACGAGATCAACCGTGCACTCAACTGCGGAGACAGCATCCAGGTTGGCCGTGCACGGACACTGGCGCGTCAGTACGTGACCGATCATCTGATTTCCATGTCCGGCGCGCCCGACGCCCTCGGATCAACTCTGGGCTTCATCAACTCGGTGCTTGACAAGGTGCTCCCCGCGTCCCTGAAAATGGTCATGGGCGAAATGGACGATGAACTGCTTGACTTCATGTGCAAAGGGAGCAAGGGTCAGAGCGCGGACCAATGGGCCAACATGGCCGGCGCCCCCGACTCCTACGCCAATGGAGCCGGCATCAACGCGGCCGATTTCCGCAGTGGCGCGCTCAACGCTCCCAACGCCACCGACACGATCGACTACCGCAGCATTCCCGCAATGCACAATGCCGAGACCATGATCAAGCTGTCGCTGATGAGCCGCAGCGGCGTGAATGCACTGCTGCGCGACCTGGGCGACGCCGACGACTCATTGACCGAAGAGAACATCATGCAGGGCTCATGGTTCGGCGCTTTGGGCGAGAGCCGTCAGTGGGCATCACTGTGCAGCTCGGAGCGCATGATTCTGGCGCAGAGGGACTCGGTCTTCTACAAGGTGTTCAAGCACCAGGTGGGCGAGAGCAGCAACCACTGCCCGCCCGAGTCTGCTTCAGCAGGCCCGGATGTCGTGTCATTCAACACAACCATGGGCGGAAAGTTCAAGCAGGACGGCCCCTCGCCGGTGACCCAGCGCATCATGCGGCTGACCATGCAGTGGGACGGTGCAGTGCGCATTGACTGCCGCGGTAAGGGTGACAGCATTCCGCATTTCTTTCTGTACGAAAGCGATGGAACCACTGAGCTGGGCAACGGCAGCGATGACCCGACCAAACTCTACCGCAACATGTACCTGACCATGCCGGGACTTCACAAAGGCGACTATGTGCTGAAGGTGTATTCGTACTACACGGCGCCGTACACACTCACCGCAACTCCCTCGTGGCATAGCGGCAACGACGCGGAGCCCAATGATTCGGTGCATCAGTCGATTGCGCTGCAGGATGACTCCATGGCCACAGGGTGGGTGGGCGATATCGGCGACTTCCGCCACGACGCCGGCGATTGGTACCGACTCACGTTGACGCAGGCGGCCCAGTACCATTTGGCAATGGTGAGCGACACAACGCTGCTGCCGAGAATGGATCTGTACGACCAGGACTCTGTGACCGAACTGGATCACGGGTATTCGGGCACTGCCGGATACGCGGATCTCACCACCCCGCTGCTGAGTGCCGGCACCTATTTCGTATGGGTCACAGGCTACGGCGAGGGCGGCTACTCCTTGAGACCATCGCTGGTTCTGCCATGCGCCACCGACATCGAACCGAATGACGCAGCGAGTCAAGCGGTCACGATCCCTCTCGACTCGACCATCACGGCCAAGATCGGCCAGGTGGGCGGAATCTCCGCAGACGTCGAAGACTGGTACGCTGTGACCATCGGCGCAGGCACTCTGACGCTGCTGCTGGAGACCAACGCGGACCTTGACGCAAGCCTCACCCTTTACGGGCAAGACAGCTCGAGCGAACTGGCATCCGTGGTGGAGAAATCGCCGAAGAAGGAGATCTCCCGACTCGGCTTGCCTGCAGGCACCTACTTTGCACAGGTGCGCGACTATGTGGGGGACGGGTGCTACCAACTGCGCGCCACGCAGCCGCCGGTCTCCGCGAAAGGGCCGTTGTCGGCGCAGCGAAATCCGGGCGCGAGTTCCTTCCGGGTGACAGGGGCGCGACTGGCCTACTCGTTCTCTGCGACGCAGACAGGGCCGGGGAAGATCTCGATCTACAGCACGTCTGGCCGTTTGCTGGCCGTGTACCCGACTGATGCTCTTGTCAAGGGCACGGCTTGCTCGGGCTCCGTGGCTCTCGCGGGTCTACCCAAGGGGCTCTACTGCCTGCGCGTGACTGCGGGCGCGCTGTCTGTTGCCACGGAGCGGGTCTTTGTTCGGTGAGGGGGTGCGATTGGGCGGTCTGGAGCCCGTCGTGCTCCCTGCTTGCGCTGGTCCCACATGGCGCATACGCGTCAAGTTGGTGGCATTCGGCTCTGAAGGCGGGGATGGGTGTTGCTTGTGACTTGAGCGCCGTAGGTGCGACACCTCTATAGCAATCGGCTGGCAACAAGGCGCTCCTGAGTCCCGTAAGGACGGCACCCAACACAACGCATCGGAGCATGTGCCGCCCCTAACGGGGCTCATGGCCGCATTCTTCACCGGCTGCTACAGAGGTGCCGGCCCTAACGGGCCTTAATGCCTGCATTCCGTCGGATAGCTTGACGCGCGTGCGCATGGCGGGACCAGACGACAACGCCACTGCCTGCTCCCCTACCCCACATGCACGGAATTCCCCTCGGCAACTCCACTGCGGCAACGGCATAATTCGAGGGATCGGCACAGCCCGGGGTCGCCTCAGCCCCGATCGCGCCGCAGAATCCGACCCTGTCGATGCCTGCGGTGTTTGTGACTGCGCGCACTTGTCGTGGAGGATCGATGTTACTGCTATTCCCGCGCAGCAAGCTCACCGGTGAGAAGGACCGCCAGATTGCCCGCATGCTGACAGCGCTTACCGCGGTGTCGTGCGTGGCATTCTTCGCAGTCTTCCTCCTCGGCATCTACTTCCACAACCGGTCCATGGTCGTCGTGACCCTGGCCGGCGCGGCTCTCCAGTTCGTGCCATTTCTGCTCCTACGCCAGGGCAAGCTGGTTGCGGGCGGTTGGGCCTTCTCCCTGCTCGTGCTTGTCACCCTCACACTGTTGGCAACATTCGGCCAAGGGTACCGCGACGCAGCGCTCTATGCGTTTCCTCTGCTGCTGATTTTCACGAGCATGACTCTGAATCGCACCGTGCTGGCCATCAACCTGGGGCTCATGCTGGTCGCAGTCGGCTGGTTGGCGCTGGGTCAGAGGTACGGCTGGTTTGTGCCCACTGCGCCATCGACATCGCACATCGCCAACTTCGTACTCCTGGCGATCATTCTGCTGGCTGCGGCCGTTGCGGTTGATCTGCTGACCACCAACACGCGAAGGAATCTGGAGCAGGCACAGAAGGAGCTGGCGGATCGCGTACGAGCGGATGCTGCACTGCGCGCCAACGAAGAAAAACTCCGCACCATCTTCGAAACCATGGGCGAAGGACTTGCGCTCAACGAGTGTGTCTTTGACGAGCACGGGGTGATGGTTGACTATCGGGTAGTTGAAGTGAACAAGGCATTCTCCGGAATCGCGGATTTCCGACCGGGGCAGGTTGTGGGCAGTGTGGCATCGGAACTCTACGGGATGTCGCATGAGGTCATCACCTCTTTCTGGGAGACCCACCGCACACGCACGACTGTTGCTCAGACCGAGTTTGTCAGTCCCATCAGCGGGAAGTGTTTCCTGATTTCGACATCCCCGTTCCTCAACAACAGGTTTGTGACCTCGTTCATCGACATCACAGAACCGAAACGGGCGCAGGATACACTCCACGAGAGTGAGGAGAAGTACCACAGCCTCTACCGCGATGCCGCAATCGGGATCTTCCATTCCACCTTCGATGGAAGGTTCATTGATGTCAATCCTGCAATGGCGAAGCTGCTCGGGTATGATTCGCCGGAAGAGGTGATCGGCGGCATCACCGACATTGCAGCGCAGGTATATGCGGAGCCGCCCAAGCGCGACACGATCCGCGATGCTGCGCTGAAAGCCGGCGGACGCGTCACCACTCGGGCCCGCTACCGCCGCAAAGACGGCACAATGTGGGACGGTCTGCTGCACCTGCGGATTGTGAGCGACCCGCACGGCAAGCCCAGCCACAACGAGGGATTCGTCGAAGACATCACTGAACGCGTGCGGGCCGAGGAGGCATTACAGCAGAGCGAGGAGAGATACCGTCAGCTCTTCGACGCCAGTCCCGACGGCATCGTGCTCATCGGGACCGACGGGTGTATAGCGCGTGCCAACGCTGCCCAGGCGCGCATGTACAGCTACGGCTCACCCGACGACATGATTGGCGTCCATGCCACGCTGCTGGTCGCCCCATCGTGCCGCGAATTCTCCGCACAGATCATGCGCCGCCGTTTGAGCGGCGAAGATATCGCCCCTGTCGAGTATGAAGTCGTGCGCAGGGATGGCTCGGTATTCAGCGCCGAGGTCTCTGCTGCCATCCTGCGGAGTCCAGACGGTGCTGTTGCTGGGTACATCTGCATCACACGCGACATTGCCGAGCGCAGGAGAATGGAGGAAGAGCTGCAGAGAACGCAGAAGCTCGAATCCCTCGGCGTGCTTGCCGGCGGCCTGGCGCACGACTTCAACAACCTGCTGGGCGGCATCTACGGCTATCTCGAGATGGCCCACGAATCGACCCAGGATGAAACACTCATCCGCTACATCTCGAAAGCCACGAAGACGATGGAACGCGCACGCGGGCTCACCATGCAATTGTTGACATTCGCCAAGGGTGGCGCGCCCATCATGGAGCATGGCAGTCTTGTTCCGTTTGTGCAAGAGACGGCGTCGTTCGCGCTGAGCGGGTCGAACATCTCATGCGTGTACTCGATACCCGAGGATCTCTGGACGTGCAAGTTCGACAGGAACCAGATCGGCCAGGTCATTGACAACATCGTCATCAATGCCAAGCAGGCCATGCCCGATGGCGGGAGCATCGCGTTGACCATCCGCAACAGGACAATCGCCGAGAGGCAGCATCCGAGTCTGGCGCCCGGCCAATACGTGGAGATTGCCGTGCGCGACACGGGCATCGGCATTCCCCGGGAGGTGCTGCCGCGCATCTTCGATCCGTTCTACACCACCAAGGCAGCAGGGCATGGGCTGGGCCTGGCCACGTGTTACTCCATTGTGAAGAGGCATGGCGGTTGCATCGACGTTGAGTCGGAGCCGGGCACGGGCAGCACATTCCACGTGTTTCTCCCGGCGTCAAACGACGAGGTCTCGGCCAAGACCACGCAGACGCACGCACTGCACCGTGGCAGCGGAACCATCCTTGTCATGGACGATGAGGAGGTCATCCGCGACACCACGCGCGACATGCTGGAATCGTTGGGGTACAACGTGGTGTGCGCTGCAGACGGACGTGAGGCGCTCGGTGTTGTGTCAGCGGAACTCAGCGTCCACGCGAGGCTCACTGCGCTGATCTTCGACGTGACGATCCCCGGCGGCATGGGCGGCAAAGAGGCCATCGCGGAGGTGCGCAAGATGGGCGTGGACGCGCCAGCCTTTGTAGCAAGCGGTTACACGGAGGATCCGGTGATGGCCGCACCGCAGGAGTATGGCTTCACCGCAAGCATCGCCAAGCCATTCAAGAAGTCTGAGCTGTCGGAGTTGCTCAACCGGTTTTTGGGAACGCTTGGCGGATCGGGCGGCGCTGAACCGACTGCGGCGTGACGCTCGGAGCTGGTGCGCAGATCCGAGATCCGCCCCTCATACTGGGCGGCGGGACGATCTGGAGACGGCCCGTTTCCGGGCGTTGCGTGCCCTTCGCGATGGCACCATCATCGCGGTCCCGGTTCTGGCCTGCATGTACATTCGCAGGACCGCGTTCATACGTGTCTGACACCCTGAACCACGTTGTTTGTACCACTCGACAACGTCCTGGTCCAACCGAAGAGACACGGGCGTCTTGGCCCGAGGCATTCTCAGAGTGGCATTCTTGAAGAATGCGCTGCCCAGCTCTGGAGAATCGGAAAGATCGATCTCCGCCTCGGGCATGGTGGAAAGCCTCTCCCAGTTAGTACCCGAGCGTTTCTTTGAAGCGATGGCTTTCATTTCTTTCGCCTTTCCCGATTTCGGAGTACCAGAATCTCCCTATGTGTAGATACATTGTGTCATGACGACCCCACAATCGGGAAGGCGCAGCAGTCCCTGTATGTCTGCTGACTTTGAGGCGCGACTGCAGAACACTCGGGAGGGGGAGGGTGGGTGGCAAAGCCGAGCGCCGCACTGAGCCCAGCCGAATGTGTGGCGCGTCGTGCGGCGGCGCCAAGCCTCAACCACCCGGTGCGCGACACCCGCGAGCATCGTGCCCGGCCAGCAGGACTCACTGCTTCGTCAGGACCGATGCTCTGTCTGACCGCTGACTGCTGAGAGGCGCACCACATCCCGCCATGCGGGAAGGGGCGCGACGTCTCCTGCATCGCCCGAGCGAGGCGTCGGCCTGCGGCCTCCCCCCACCATCACCCCACCGATGTATCTTGCTCACAGTGGCGGCGGTCGACATCCGAACTCGACTCCGCGCAACCCCCTCCTCAACAGGCATTTGACGAGCACCACCCCATGTCCACCACACCTGCCATACACCTGCACCTCTCCAACAACCCCGCGCGTCTGGCGGAGGTGTTTCACACTGCATTCTCGTCTGCCTGGACCGACCCCATGCAGCCGCCCACGCTCATCGTACCCAACCGGCATATTGACAAATGGCTCAAGCTGCAGCTCAGTCGCGCGCATGGGACGGTGCTCGGGGTCTCCGGCACATTCATGGAGCGCTTCCTGTGGGAAACGCTGGTGCGCACGACCGGTGCACAGGTGCAGGAGATTGACGGCCCGCTCATGGAAGAGACGCTGCTGTCGATCATGGACGATGCCGCGTGCATGGCAGAGCCGGGCTTGGAGCCGCTCGGTCGGTATCTGCGAACGAACGACGAAGGACCGGGACGAGTTGCGCGACGCATTGGACTGGCAGCGCGACTGGCCGGCCTCTTTCTCGAATACGAATACAGCCGCCCCGACCTCTACGACAACGAGGGCGAACGCCGCTTCAGGGGCATTCGCACCTCATGGCCATCTCGCGACTACTTCGGTGGGCGCGGCTCCGACATGGAGGCGTGGCAGCGCCGCCTCTACGGAGTGGCGCTGGAGCGCATTGCGCGCTGCATGGGACCTTCGTGGAAGACACTCCCCGGCATCCTCGGTGGCGCCGAGTGCACGCCGTCGGCCGTCCGAGTGCGGGCAGAGGCGAGCGGACGGCTCGCCCCCGTGTTCATCTTCGGCATGTCGGGCATGTCGCTGTTTCACCGGCAGATTCTCATGGGCGTATCGCAGGCCGTGGATGTGCACGTATTCACGCTCAACCCCTGCTCGGAATTCTGGGAGGATGTCGACACCACCCGCAGTCAAATGCGCAGTCGCGTAGGTCAACTCCTCGGTCCCACATCCCACGCCGGCTTGCGCCTGAGTGCGGAGCGGTGGCGCGACATCGAGGAGACCGACGTATGGGAGAACTCCTCGCTCTTCGACGACCCGGCCGACAATCGGCTGTTGCAGCTCTGGGGGCATGCGGGCAAGGAGAACATTGCGCTGTGGTGTCAGGCGTCGGAGTATCGGTTCTTTGAATGGTACGATGAGCCGAATCGCGAAACGCTACTTGACGAAGTGAAGCGATCGCTGCTGTACCGCCGTACCGAGGCCCGGCAGCGGAGGGTTCCCGACGACACACTGCGCATCTTCAGTGCGCCGGGCATGCGCCGCGAAGTGGAGACCATGCGCGACTACGTGCTGAACGCCATGCGCCAGGATCCGACTCTCACTCCAGGAGACATCGGCGTGTACGTGACCGACGTTCCGGCGTATCGCGCGGCTCTCCACGAGGTGCTGGACGAGCACCCCCCGGGCAGCGCGCAGCACATCCCATGGGCCCTGGCCGACGAGAACACGCGGTCATCGCTCTATGCGGCGGCGGTTGCGGGCATCATCCGACTGGCAGAAGGACGATTTGCGCGCTCCGAGGTATTCGCATTCCTGCGCAACCCCCTTGTCATGGCCGCCATCGATGCCGACGCGGCTACTGTTGACACATGGGAGCGCTGGGCCGTGCAGCTCGGAGTGAGCCACGGCTTTGACGCAGCGCATCGGCGGGCTCTGGGCGAGCACGCGCCCTCTTCGCAGCACACGTGGAAGCGCGCCATCGATCGGCTCCTGTGCGGACGGCTCAGTGACCAGGACCTGACCGCAACCGACGACGACCCTGAGCGAACCGTCCGTCCGTACGCCGACGTTGCAGCGTCGGATCGCGACGCAGTGGCACTCTTCGCAGCCACGATAGAGACGCTCTACCGCGATGTCACACTCGTGGCCATCCCGCGCTCCACCTGGACAGATGCGGCAACGCGATTCCGCGCGGTTGTTGAGGCATGGACGGCGTTTCCCGACGAGCATGCCGGCGAGCAGCGCATTGCGGGGCAGTTCTACGAGTCGCTGAAGGTGATCGAGTACCGCGACCGCCTCGGCGGGCAACCGCGTCCGCTCGATGCGACCGAGTTTCTCATGCGCGTGGAAGGACTGTGCACCTTTGAGCTGCCGGTTCGGGCGGGCTGCTTCGCGGGCACGCTCACCATCATGGAGATCAAGCCGTCGCGACCCCTGCCGTTTCGCGCGGTGTACGTGCTGGGCATGAACGAGGGGCTCTTTCCCGGCGCTGCGGCGCGCGACACGCTTGACCTGCGCACGAGCCGGTTTGTGCCGGGCGATCTGCGTCTCTTCCGGCAGAAGCAGTACGCGTTTCTGGAGATCATGGCTTCGGCGGGAGAGCGGCTTGCGGTGAGTTTCGTGGGCCGGGATATTGTGCGAGACGAGCCGCTTCTGCCGTGCAGCACAGTGTACGAGCTGCAGTCCTTTGTCAACGATGCGATTGTCGCGCCTGCCACCAATGACTCGTGCACGCTTCAGTTCGTCGAGGTGCCGCTGGTGCCCGAGCAGGACGGCGCGGCGCGGGGAGGAGCGGCGCGGGATAGCGAGCCGTCGACATCTCCGGCAACACCCCCCGGGCAAACGGCGGAGGACGAATTGCGCGTGTCAACGAGGCGACTCCGCGCATTCCTGCTCAACCCGCTGGAGAGCACGCTACGGTACGGGCTGTCACTGCAGGACGACGGGAGCGACGCCGACGCTACCGATGACACCGAGCCGTTCGTGTCGGGCTCTCTCACGCGCTGGCAGTTGCTCGACCGGGTGGCTGCGCGTGTGGCCTCCGAGCTTCTCGACGGCGGTGACGCCACTGTTCCCCCGGTAGCGCAGGGAGCGGACCTTCACGCGCGGTGGATCGAGATACTCGATGGCGTGTACCGCGATGCGCTCGTCAATGGCGCCACGCCCGAAGGTGTGTTCGCGGCGCTGGACTGCGGCGAACTGCATGAGCCCGCGTGCACGCTGTGCGACGCGATTGCCGGCTATGCCCGCACCCGCACAGGCTGGCTTTGCGAACACCGCGGCCCCGATCTTGCGGAGGTCCACAGTCGTGCCCGTCAATGGATCGAGGTGCCTATTGACGGCGCGACAGTGCGCGTGTCTGCCGAACCGCGACTGGTTCTGCGCAATCCCAGCGACCCCACTCAGGTGGAGATCCCAACACTGTGCGCGTCGAACGGCACTGTTGGCAGAGGTACGCAGGATGAGGTGACCATCCAGAAGTACACGCATGTGCTGGAACCATTTCTTATGGGCGCGGCCATGGTTGCCGGGAGCCCGCTCTCCCGGGTGTCGGTTGCCCTGATCGGCTTCGGCAAGGACTTCGCATGGGCGGCATGCGCGCACCTGCCAATCGCAATGGCGGAGGAGGCATCGCAGGAGTACCTGCGATGCCTCCTCCGCGACATGCGCGACCCGCACCGCAGCCTTGACCACCTGCCCTTCGAGGCCATCGAGAAGCTCTACGCAGGTCCGGGAACTCCCTCCGGCGAGCACATCGCGGAGTGGCTTGACGAGCAGGCAGATGCATTCCGTCCCGCATATACGATGCGGCTCGAGGCACTGCGCGCGGCAACGCGTATCGTCCCTGCTGGACAGCAGTGCACAGACATTGTAACGAGGCGCTTCCCTCCCCTCTTTGCCGGGAGGGCCGTGCAATGACCACCGCGCGCACCAACGTCTGGGAAACCATCGACCTCAGCCGCCACGGTACCATCGAGGCGTCTGCCGGCACGGGCAAGACGTTTACCATCGAGAACCTGGTGGTGCGCCTTCTCACGCAACCGTCCGGGGACGAGCGCGGGGGATTTCTGGACATCGACCGTATCCTCGTGGTCACCTACACCGAGAAGGCTGCGGCGGAGCTTCGGAGCAGGATCCGCGGTGCGCTTGAGCAGCGCATTGGAGTTGCACCCGCCGCGTTCGACCCGCACATCGAACACCTGCGCACATGCCTGACGCGCTTTGACCAGGCCGCGATCCATACCATCCACAGCTTTTGCAGCCGATATCTCTCGGCGCACGCATTCGAGTCGGGGTCGGTGTTTGGCGCAGCACTCGTTGACATGAGCGACATCACGCGCGAGGCGGTGAACCAGGTGTTGCGGGGTGAATTGCTCGAGACCGGGCTTGTGGACGCAGAAACGCTGTCGCGCCGACTCCAGGAGTGGGACGTGGATTCGGTGGAACAACTGTCTGCAACGATGGCAGGCGTGGCGGCCAGGCTGTGCGAGGGACGCGGGGATGTGCTCCGGCCCACGAGGGATCTGCCGCGCACTGACTCGCGCTACCGCGCGTTGCGGGAGTTCGGTGGTGCGTCGGCAAGCGCGGTCGAGTCCTTCACACGGAACTGGGGTGACATCAAGCAACTACTCGGGCTGAAACGCGCTCCCCGGGGTCTCCAGGACAAGTTGGCAGTGCTCCGGGCGCTGCTGACGCTGCCGGAGGCAGCGTCGCCGGCCGACGCGCTGCGCATCATGTCCGGCGAGCAGTTCGCGCCGCTGCTCAAGTCATCCGCGCACGAGTACTTCCTCCCGGTTGCCTCGCACACCTCCGACGATTGCCGGCCAATCGACGAGGTCGTGCGTGCCTTGAACGGCACAGGACCGGCGGACTTCGGCGAATTCCTCGGCTGCCTCGACGAGCTCTGCAGCAGCGTGCGCGAATCGAGCGAGACGGAGCGACTCGCCGGACTGCGCGACCTCATCGCCGCAACCAGAGCACATATCCGCACCGGCAAGACGCGCAGCCGCGGACTCACCTACGACGACATGATTGTTGACATGCACCGGGCAGTGCTGGCGCCGGATAGCCCTCTGCTCTCGGTGCTGCGCCAGAGGTTCCGCTATGGCGTTATCGACGAGTTCCAGGACACCAACCGGCAGCAGTGGCGGATTTTCCGCGCGATCTTCGCAGAGGGCACTGCACCCACCGACGCTCCCCGGTGCCTATACGTGGTGGGAGACCCCAAGCAGTCGATCTTCTCATTCCAGAACGCCGATGTCGCGGTGTACCATGCGGCAGTGGCCGACCTGGCGGGGCGGGGTGCGCAGAGCCTGCCGCTTTCCGTCAACTACCGGTCGAGCACCGCCATGGTTGACGCGTGCAATGCGCTCTTCTCCGACGAATGGTTCGGCGCCGCGTCTTCCGGCATTGGGTACACGCCGGTGAGTGCACGACCCTCGGCGGTTCAGGACGAGTGGACCGACAGTGCGCCGGATGAGCTCCGCCGTCCCGTGGTTTTCGCCCGTCTCACGCCCGCCCCACTCAGCGGCGCATCGCCGACCAAGCCGGCCAAGGCCGCCCGTCTGGCCGCGTGGACGCGCGACATCATTGCATACCTCGTCACGCCCGTCAATGGCGTTACCCCCATGCGCATCCCCACATCGCGCGAGGATCCGTGCCTGCGCAACCTGCGAGCCGGCGACATCGCCATTCTCGTCGAGAAGCATGCCGAGGCGCTTCCGGTGATGGGTCTTCTGCGGCAGGCGGGTATCCCCTACACCAAGCAACGAAATGCAGGTCTCTTCGCGTCCGACGACTGCCTGAGTGTCATCCTGCTGCTCGATGCGGTAGATCGTCCGCACGATGCAACGCGCGTGGGCAAGGCACTGCTCTCGGCATTCTTCGGCTACTCCCCCGCCGATCTGGCGCACACCCCCGACACCTGGGACGACCGCTGGGCCGAAGACGTTGACAAACTCCGCGCATGGTCGACGCTTGCCGGGCGCGCGCAGTGGGGCCGCCTCTTTGGTGCGGTGTTCGCCGACTCGCGCCTGATGCAGGTGTTGCGCAACGATCCCGAGCAATCTCTGCGTAGTGCCGCGTTCAAGCAACTGCGTGGATACTGCGTGCGGCGCCTGGTCGATGGCCGCACAACGCTGGAGGATCTTGTCAAGGAGCTGCGCCGCTTCAACAGCGAAGTGCAGTCTCCGGCCGAAGAGGAAGACCTCTTCAACAAGGAGACCGAGGGCGAGGCGGTGAAGATCCTCACCATGCATTCGTCAAAGGGACTGGAGTTCCCGGTCGTCTTTGTTGCCGGAGGAAAGGGCAACCCGAAGAAGACCGCAGTGCCCTACTCCCTGCCAAACGATGTCGGCGGAAACGACGTGTGGCTCAGCGGCCTGGCCAAGGCTACGATCGAGGAGTTGCACGCTTCGGAGCTGCGGCGACTCTACTACGTGGCACTCACCCGCGCGCAGTACCGGCTCTTTGTGCCGCTGTGGGACGAGCCGGATGCGAACACCGGTTTGATCGAGTCGCGCTACGACTCAGGGTCTGCGTCAAAGACATTTCTCGCGCGCCACTGTCACGACGCCCTCGCGCGCCATCCCGAGCTGTTTGCCGTCTGCGCGACCCCACCGCGCGTGAATCCCGCGCCCGTGAGCGGGAGGCAATTCGCGCGCGTCCCCACGCACGAAGACGCCGGACTCACCACCGCGACTGTGAGCGCCGTGCCGCCATCGCAGCGCATGACGGTGCAGCGATCGTACTCGGGCCTTGTGCGAACGGTCATGCCACAGCCCGGCGCCAATGAGGTGCATGACGCTCCCGCCGTACATCCCGCGATGCGACGAGAGGCCCTCACACCCGGCGCTGCAACGGGCGACGCGCTGCATGCACTGCTCGAACAGGCTGACTTTGCACAGTGGCGATCGTTCGGATCGGCGGAGGAGGCATGCGACGACACGTCGATCGTCGCGTCGGTGCAGGCATGCCTGGGTGACCGGCGCATCCTCCATGTTGAGGCGGCCGCCCGCACCCGGCAGATCCACGCGGCCATCTCCTGCGTCTGGCACTCACTCGCCGCACACGTGCCCGACCCCGCAGGCGGACCACCCATCATTCTCGGCGACATTGCCACGCACGAACGCATGCGCGAGGCCGAGTTCCACTTCGTGTTCGACCGCGACGGTGTGCCGTTTCCCAACCCGACCGTGCTACTTGTCGGCGGATGGATGCTCGGGTTCATGGACCTCATGTTCCGTCACAACAGCCGCTACTACGTGCTGGACTGGAAGTCGAACTGGCTTGCCGACGGATACGATGCAGCCGCGATTGGCGCGAACATGGCGCATCATCGCTACGACGTGCAGTACCGGGTGTACAGCCTGGCAATACACAACTGGCTGTCCCAGCGCATGGCCGACTACCGTGCCGAGGCCCACTTTGGCGGTGTCGTGTACGTATACCTGCGCGGCGCACGTGCAGGGCGCTCCGACTGCGGAGTGTGGAGTATGCGGCCGTCAATTGACGAACTGACATCCACGTGGCCACGCGAGCTGGGTGTGCTCATCCGCACATCGCAGGGGGTGCGATCGTGACCACGCTGCACGCCTATGCCGCCATCTGGCTCAAGCGCGGACGCGCCGAAGCCGCACGCTGGGAGCCCTCGCCCGACGCACCGGTGGTCGAGCGGATCTCGGTGCTGCTGTTGGACGCAGGCTCCATTGTCGAAGCCGACCTGTGCGCGTGTCGCATGCTGTATGACACAGTGTATCCTGGAGATGACCCCCACGACCATGCGCTGCAGCTCTTCCTACTCATGATGTGCTCGTCGCTCAACGCAGGCAACGTGTTTCTGCCGGCCGGCCCCGGGGAGATGGTCGACGCCCTTTGTGCGGACGTCAAGAGGGCTCGTGCGCAGGCAGCGTCGCAGGACGCCTCGTTGCCGGGCGTGTCAGGCCTGGAGTCCACCCACGAGCTGCGGACTCTTGTGCAGACGTTTGTCAATGCGGCGAATGACGGGCGCTACGCCGCGATCATCGGTCCGAAGGCGCGGCCCATTGTCCAAAGCGGCGACCGGTGGTACTTCCAGCGCTACCATGCCGCCGAACACGGAGTCAGCACGCAGTTGACGGCGCGGATGGCCGCAGAGATGCCCCGTCCCGATACCGGGCGCATGCGGGCCGTTCTCGCAGAGGTCTTTGCCGGGATTCCGGCCGCGCAACAGCTCGACCCCACGCAAAGGGTAGCCGTGGCACTCGCGTGCGTCAACCGCACGACCGTCATTACCGGCGGCCCCGGCACGGGTAAGACCTCGGTGGTGGCGCACGCACTGCGCGCACTGCTGCGACTGAAGCCCGAGCTCGACCCGGTTGAAGACATTGTGCTCTGCGCACCCACAGGACGCGCCGCCGCCCGCCTGGCCGAGAGCATCGGACGAGCTACCCACTCGCTGTCCGAGGACAATGCCGGCGACCGGCGACTCGCGCTGCTTCGCAGTCGGACGGTGCATGGGGTGCTCGGGTACGACCACAGCACCGGACGCTTCCGTCGGGGCCCGGACAGCCCCGTCGAGGCGGCGCTCGTGGTGGTTGACGAAGTGTCAATGCTTGACATTGTGATATTCCGTGGGCTGCTCGATGCGCTGTCGCCCGGCACTGCGCTGATACTGCTGGGCGACCGCGACCAGCTTCCCTCTGTCGAGGCTGGGGCGGTGCTGGGCGACCTGTCGGCGCCCTTCGTTGAGTCCACGAACGTCGGAGTGGAAACGGCAGTCCCGAGTGTGAGCCCCGAGCTCCACGCCTACCTCTGCGAGGCTCTGGGCGCGACCGTCGATCCGTCGATCGTGAGCCCCACGCGCAACCCGCTCACCGACCACTTCGTGGTGCTCACCCGCAGTCATCGCTCGGAGAAGAGCATTGCGCGGTTTGCGCATCTGGTCAAGACACATGCACCGGCGACGCGTTCGATGATCGCCACCGCGTACCAGCATGCGGCCACCGAGGAGCTCTTCGGCGACGCAACCGGCGTGTGGACGGCCGGCGGCGCCTCGGGCGTCCTCCGGTCGCCATCGACCGACCTGCCCTCCATGCGAGAGGCCTGGGTCGAGGCACACTTCGGCGCTGCGTACGCCGCATGCCTCGCCGACACGGCGCACGCCCTCACCGACGGCATCGCGGCACACGCCGACGCAGGTCGTGCTGCCGCATTGAGCACTGCCGCCGCAGAGGTGCAGGCGCCGCTGCGACGTCTCTTCTCGTACCTGGAGGCGTCCACCGTCCTCTGTGTCGTACGCAGAGGCCCTGCGGGCAGCGAGGCAGCCAACGCAACCGCCCTGCGCATGCTGCGGTCTTCGAAAAGCGGCGGAGATCCCCACGATCTGCCGCACGGATGCATTGCCCTTGTCACGCGCAACAGACCCGACCTGCGTTTGTGGAACGGCGACCGGGGCATCGTGCTCGACGTTGCGGGCCGTGCCTGCTTCGTGATGCAGCGGAGTGCCGGTCACGAGTTCTTCCCGCTGGAGGAGATGGCCGGACTGGAGCCAAGCTTTGCCATGACCGTCCACAAGAGCCAGGGCAGCGAATTCGGCAGCGTGCTGCTGGTGCTTCCGGAGCAGATCGACCACCCGCTTCTTACCCGCGAAATCATCTACACCGCACTCACCCGTGCCGGCAACTGCGTGGTGATCGCCGGATCTGCGCAGGCATTCGATGCGTCGATTAGCCGGTGCGTAATGCGCAGGTCGGCACTGCTGCGCGCCTGACCCCACGGCAGGTTGCACTCCGCGCGGAGGGATGTAGTTTTAGAGGAGTTGCTCCCTCGATGAATCGACACCACGCCCAGCCAAGGCCCACGCATGCAGCGGATCGTCGCGACTCTCCTGGTTCTCCCCGCACTCCTCTTTGCCGCCGACATTACTCTCAAGAGCGGCCAGGCGTTCTCCGGCACGGTCGTGTCTCAAAGCGGCAATTCAATCGTGCTGGAGACCGATGGGTCGCGTGTGCGCATTGCCAAGAGCATGATTGACAAGATGGACGGTGCGCCGTACGTCGACCCGGAAAAAGCGGCGTCAGCCGGCCGGCAGCAGAGCCCGCCCGCAGAGCAGCCCCCCGCAACGGCAACGCCTGAGACTCCCGTTGACAAGGTCGCAAGCTCCGGGTTCGTACTGGGAAGACTGACCGAGGTCACGCTTGCCGGCGGCGTGGTCTTTCGCGGTCGCGTGCTCAATGTCAATGCCAATTTCGTGCAACTCGATGTAGACAAGTCGCGAGTGAGCATCGCCAAATCGCACATCTCCGCTGTCGACGGCAAAGCGTATGTGGCGGCAACACCCGTCCAAAGCGTCACTCAGCAACAGGGCACGGCCGCGGCCCGGCAGTCGCCTCCGACAGAGCAGAAGCCCGCGCCGACTCCCCCAACCGAGCCGAAGCCACAGTCCGTGCCGTCAAAGCCCGCTGCCCCTGTGTCGACACCGGCCGGGCTGCCCTGGCCGGCAAAGACGGGTGCGACGCCGCAGCCTGCGGTCTCCACCACAACCACCGATGCGAAGCCCGTGGTGGCTGCCCGCCCGGCCGCCCCGGCGCCAACGGCTGCGCCCTTCGCCACGTCAAGCGCCCCTCCTCCCGCTGCGGCGCCGGTTGTGGGCTCAGCGCCGCTGGATTCGGCTGGGCAGGCAGAGCTGCAGCGCGCCACCGAGCGGCTCCGCTCCCGACTCCCCGACAACCGCATGAAAGCAGTCGTGGCTCTCGGCGCCATGGGCAGTCAGGCAGCGCCGGCCCTCAGTCAACTCATCCCGCTGCTGGGCGATACTGCGGTGTTCGCCCCGGCCACCGACGAAGGCCGCGCTCTTCGCGCAACGCTGGGCGGACGCGTCTCGCTCAGCGACCAGACCGCGCAATCACTCGTCAAGATCGGCACACCGGCAGTGGAGCCGCTGGTTGCGGCCCTCCGAAGTCCCAATTGGGTGGTGCGCGCGCAGGCAGTCTACGCGCTGGGCGAAATCCGGGGCACGTCGTACATCGCTGCGCTTACCAGCTTATTCTCAGACACAAGCCTGGTGGTGTGCGATGCAGCCGTCGATGCCGTCACCAGGTACCGCGACCCGAGCCTGGTGTATCCCCTGCTCAAGGGTCGCCAGGTGGAGCCGCGTACCTACGCCATCGAGGTACTGGCGCGGCTCAAAGACCGCAGATCCACGCCAACACTGCTCCGTATCCTCAGAGACCGCGACTCGTATGTGCGCGAGAAGGCAGCCTTTGCTCTGGGCGAAATCGCCGACTCAACAGCCCTCGAGGAACTCATTGTCGCGCTCAACGACAACATCTCCTTTGTCCGCCACAATGCGGTTGAGGCGATCGGAAAAATCGGCGATCCCACGATACTGCCCCGGCTCAACGAGATCCTCAAAGACCAGAGCGACTATGTGCGGGAAAAGGCCATCCTGGTGGCACGCGACCTGGCCCGCAACGACTACCGTCGGCACAACGTGTCGGCAAAGTCACTGGTCAACGACCTGAAAGATGCGCGCCCCGACGTGCGCGATCGGGCCGCAAACGTGCTGTGGCTTCTGAGCGGCCGTAGCTACGGGCAAGACTACGCGCAGTGGAGCCAGTGGCTCACCGAGACGGGCGGGGCAATCGATACATCGTCGGCGCTTCCGGCCGAGCGGGTCAAAACGCCGCCGGCGCCTGCCACGTCCGCAAAGGCGAAGAAGAAGCCATGAGGTCGACCGCTGCATACTCCCTGCACGCGTTGACACGCGCGATTCCGATGAGTGTGTCTGCCACCGTTCTCCTGCTGTGGACGCTGGGCTGCGCCCCGCGCCTCCTCGATTTCTACGAAGACTCGTTCTTTCCCGAAGACGGCATCTACGCCAACAAGATCCTGCACTTCTCTCTCACCTACCAGGACGGTTGGGTCATCAGCACCGATCCCAACAAGATGCCGGCCAATGTGCAGAGCTTCGCCCGCGAAATGCAGAAGGTCAACGCAGAGCTGCTGTATGTTGGGGCCACAGTAGAGGGGTCACACGGCACTCGCGGTATTGCGGTGAACCTCAATCTGCCCGAGCGCGACTACGCTGAGCGTGTGCGTGAGATCAACAAGAACGACGTAGAAACCGACTACGGTCTCACCGAAATGCTCATCGCCGGTCACTCGATGGTTCGATGGGTGTATGTTAAGGAGGGGTTCCGCTTTGCCGAGTTCTTCTTCACCTCGGGCACCTACAATGTGCGCATCGCATTCTGGACGCGACCCGAGCTGTTCGAGAGCTTCCTGCCGGCATACGAGTCCATCATGGGAACGCTGCAGGCCGTTTCGCGGTTCTGAGACGCAATGCAGATGCGTCTGGGTGGCACTGCCACCCGAGGTCCCGTGACACGTAGAGATGTCGTCGGGGCCAAAGCCCGAGAATGGATCGAAGTACCCGCTGCACCCTGCAATCACCGGAAGCGCCGCAACAACTGTGCACAAGCGCCGTCGGCGTAGGCGGAGCGCCTCCTTACCGGACTCGAATCACCCGGGTCTGAAACGATCCCATGCTCCGGCGGCGGTCGTCAAACGCCACCATGCGCAGCACATAGGCGCCCGGAGCCGGCTGCTGCCCGTCAGCCATACGTCCATCCCACACGAAGTCGTGCGTACCTGACAGCAGAATGCCCTGGCTGCCACCGCGCCACACAATGCGTCCCCGCATGTCAAACAGCGCAAACGCCACCCGATCGACCGGTTTGCCGAGGGGGATCGTGTAGCGGATGCGCATCGCCCCGCGCCCCGGGTTGGGGAAGATCGTGCCCAGTGACAAGCGAGCGTGCACCAATTTCTGCCGGAAACGCACCATGAACGCCTCATCGCCCACCGCAAGCGTCCGGTACTCCCGCCCACCGGGCTTCACCGACACCACGAGCTCTCCATCGGCCGCGGGGATTTCCCACGCGGCAGTACCCGGGTCCACCACGCGCGTCAGCACCGATGTGGGCATGCCCGTGCCGCCCTCAATGCGATAGTGGAACACCTGCTGCGAGGTCCCGTCATTACGGAATGCAATCTCTGCGGTGAAGCCGCCATCGACCATGCGATGCGCAACCATGTGACCGTAGAGTCTGTCGCGACCTCGATCGAACAAAGCAACGCTCTTGTCAAGAAACGACGGAGACACCGGCAGATAGGTGGTGGGAGCCCCGGACGAACGGAACCCGCAGTACACGGGCGGCAGTGCCACCCCGTCATCAGTCCGGCAACCAACTGCACAGCTCCACCCATCGGCACTGCCGCGAGCCTTGGATAGAGGCAGCACGTATCGCGACATGCTTGCAGGCGTGGGCGGAATGCGCAGCGCGATCGCCTGCGTAGCCATGTTCCAGATCGAGAAGCACGAGCGCGAATGCGACTCCATGGTGTACGACTTGTCTTGAAGCACCGGCACAGGCAGGGCGGAGCTGAACCGGATTCGCGTGGTGTACACACGGTTGCCCTTGGCGTCGCTCACTTGCTCCCACTGGTAGATCTCCAGCGAATCGCCGTGCATGGTCGCGTCGAGTATGTCGCCTGCACGCACCGAGTAGTTGCGGTTGGGAAGCGCCATGTCGGTCCACTCAAACGGCGACAGCCGCATCTCGAAGGGCTCTTTGAGCGGATGGCTCGTGCCCGACCCAAGATCGATTGTGACGGGCGCCAGAGTCTTCAGCCACATCAGGCGCCCCGGCTCGAACCGGAAGAGCCCCGGTTTCCGATCGGAGTACTCCAACCACCGTAGCCGTTCGTACCGGGTCTGCTCATCCACCACCCACCTGAAAACGCGGAATCGCGTGCTGTCGTACGCCCAGGGCATGCCCGGCAGCGCCAATTGTCGCAGCGCCTGTGGAAGACCGGGGCTATCCAGAACCGCAGTCGTCCACACCGGCACCCACTGCTTCTTCGGTGTGGTGACGGAGTCCCACCGCTCGCGTCGCACGCCCCGCGACACGTTGATGGTGTCGGTGTGCGGGCCGTCGCTCACGATGAGAATGGCCCGAACCCCATTGACAGCCGAGATATCCCGACCGGGGATGCTGACCGAGCGGGTGATGCCTCGCGGGGTGCAGCCTGCACACTCGGTAGCGCCCGCAGAGCGAGCGATGGTGTAGGGTTCGTCGTCCTTGGCATAGTAGAATCGCCACGTGAGATTGCCCACGTCGTCGACAATCGTGAATGTGTCTCCGAGCGACGCGCCGGCGATGGCAACAGAGCCGGTATCGCTGGCAAACATCACCAATGGATGTGATGTGTCGATCAGAGCGACATAGGCCATGCGCACGCCCGCGGCCGTCACGAAGTCGGACACCTTCGCGTACACCATGAGACCGTTGTTGCGGAACCCTGGCACCGACAGCAGCACACCAGCGCTGTCGCGGTAGAGGCCGACCTCCTGCCATGTGTGCCCCGGCGGAATCTGGTCATAGTGAACGCCCACGTAGAAGGGCTGGTAGTGGTCGCGCCCAAGAGAGAACCCCGCGCCTGCGGGCAGGATGGTTGCCATGGTATCGGAGACCTGCGCCCAATACGAGGTGTCGGGATCGGGCAGCAGCGCCTGCGTGTAGGAGGAGTCCCTCCACACGGCAACGGTCCCGTTGAACAACTCCATGGTGTCCTGTTCGAAGAGGCGCACCGTCTGCCACGAAAGCTGCGGAGTGTGGAACGTGTCAACGGATGAATCGGTGGGTGCAGCCCAGGGCCCGTCTCGCGTACGCAGCCACAGACCCACATACATGGTTGCGTTGAAGCGCAGGCCCAACCCGGGGTCGATCGTGTCAACTCCCATGGTGTCGATGTCGAGCACGACCTCCCCGTACGACGGCGGAGCCGGCTCCACCGTCCGCGACTCGGCCGTCACGGCACTCCACGTGACGCCGAGCTCCAACTCCAGGTCGCGCACAGGCGTGAGATGCCACCACACCACAAACCGGTGGCTCACCACATCGAAGTGCACCGAATCGATGCACGAAGTATTGGGCACGAGATCGCCTTCCGCAAAGTCGGTGGTGGTAACAGTGCCATGCGCGCAGTCGGTTACGTCGGACCATTTGCGGTTGCGCATGATCTGCACGGCAAAGTAGTACGTTGTCAACCGGTTGAGGCCGCGAACCGTGACGGTGGTGTCGGTGTGAACGGGACCGGGCACAACTGCCGCCACACTCGGTGAGGGGGAAACCGAACCCAGTGGCACTGGCTGCGACGAGTACAGCACCCGAATGCTGTCGGCGTCGGTCTTCTCCCACGTCAGCGGCGCCCGCGACGACGTCGGATTTCCCACCCTCAAGTGCAGCGGATTGACAGGACGAGGCCACCCCACGACCACCGCTACAGAGACTGTGTCGCTGCGCAATCCGTTGCGACCGACAAGCGCCGTGGAGATCTCCACCGACTGGGTGTCAGCCTCGAACACCGGGCTGCTGATGCCCCAGGTGTAGAGTTCGTCCCGACTCGCCCGCAAGAAGTCGGCAACCGGCAGGCTCACGCTCTGCATCACATCGCCGCCCGCCACGCGCCACCACAGCTCCACCGACCCCACACCCACCGAATCCACCGTTGCGGTGGACGCCACCCGAACCACCACCGAGTCGAGCGCGGTTGTGTCAAGCGACACACTGTCGGGCGTGCCCCGGTTCCCCAGATACTGTCCCACCACAACCAGATGGTTGCGCGGCTTCATCACCACCAAGGCTGAGTTGCGGGCTGCGTAAGGGCTCACGCCGGCGCCACACAAGGGCGACGCCCAGAAGAGGTACTGCCCCATGGTGGTGTCGGTCGGGGTCGGGACATTGACAACCGTGTGATAAAACAGACCGGCACGTTTCATGTCAGCCACACTGTACCGCGCAATGGCGCCCGATCGCGATGTGTCAATGGGTCCACCAGTCCGGCTGAGCCACAACCCGATCGAATCGGCGTAGAGCGGCAACAGCGGGCTGTCGTTGTTCACCAGATCCGCGCCGCCGATGTACATCTCCACATCGCCTGGAGGGAAGTACTCGGCGCTCAGCATGATGAGATTGTTGCCGCCACCAGCGCTGGTGTTGACCAACAGCTCCGGGGATTCGGCGGTATCGCGGCCCGCAGGGCTCATACCTGTGACCACAAGCTGGATGGTGAAGACTCCGGTGTCGACGAACGTGTGTGTCACAGTGGGGCGGCGCGTGACATACGCGAGTGTGTCACCGTCGCCGAAGTCCCACCGCCAACGCGCGATGTCACCGGTCGACGAGTCGGTGCAGGCGACCGTGAGAGTGTCGAGGCCGACTCTGCGGTCAACCACGAAGCGGGCAGCCACGTCCTGCACCACCCGGAGGGTGCACACGGCCGTGGTGTCGAAGCCGGTCGCGCTGTGCACCACCGCGAAGAGCCGCGTATTGTCAAACGACTTGGCCACGCTCGGGAACGCGATGGTCGAGTCGGCGCCCAGCGAGTCGCCCGTGACGGAGTACCAGCGATACGTGAGGGGCCTCGCCGCGTCGCTGCTCACCCGGAATGAGGGAGACGATCCCGCGAGCACCCGCTGTGACGATGGGGTTGCCGCTGTCAGGGGAGCCGACCGCCAGTCCAAGAGCTTGCCGGCAGCAGGTTTCTGATTCTCGTAGGCAAGTTTGATCCAGGCGGAAGAGCGTGTGACCGTGGAAAGCTCGACCTCGTCAAGCTTTCCCGCAAACAGATTCCCATCGTTGGCTATGCCGCCGAACCTGATGGCGACCGGCAGCGACAGGACGGCCGTTCCCCCAACCTGCGTCCCCGAGGCACGTCCGTCAACGTACACGGTCTTGGTGCCGGTTGCCCGCGCCCGGGTTGCCACCACATGGTGCCAGCCCGAGCTCACCGCGCTGTCGGAGAGAATGGTTTGATCCGGACTGCCTGTTCCGAATGCAACCTTGCCGTTGAGGAACGATACGCCGAAGTCCGTACCCTGGCCCCCAACCTCGGCATCGACAAGCCCGGCGCCTTCGTACCACTGACCACCGGTGGGGGCTGAGCCAGTTGCCCGCATCCAGAACGTAATGGAGAAGTCGGCTTCGATGCTGCGACGCACATCCACGAACTGCGAGGTGCCATTGAAGCTTCGCCCCCTGCCGATGGCGCACATGCTGTCGCCCGGGGTGCCAGTTCCGTCATTGCGGTTGGCCGTTGCATCCCGGTCATTACGGGCCATGTGGTAGACTCCACCAAAGCCGTCCCCCACACCAAAGACCTCGGTTCCGTCAGAGACGCCGGCGGCACTGGAGTTGCCCCAGTACATGGTGATGTACTGCGATGCGCTATTGCCTCGCACGGTGTCAATGCGAACCCACACCTCAGCAACGTTGTCGTTTGCGCTCCACCGCTCGATTTCCAAGGGCAGCGACTTGCCCGACGAAGACGCGAATCGCAGGTCGCGACCGTCGATTGCAGCCTCATTGAATGTGAACGATGCGCTGTCAAGGCGCACCAGTAGCGGGAAGCCGTACACATCACCCGACACTGCCGCACCCGTGGCCGTGGTGTTGAGGTATATCCGACTGCCGTGACTCCAGGCGGCGTAGCTCGCCGCGCATGAACCGAACTTCCAGTTCGCGCCGTTGTTGCCGGCATTGGTGCTGCCGGCTGCGGTGATGTTTGCGCTTCCGGCCATGTCCCGCACGTTAACATCCGCAAGGGTGAATGAGCCGGTTCCGTTCCATGTCCGCTGTGAGTCGGCGACGCTTGATACAATCCAGATGGTGTTCGAATCCCCGCATCCCGCGGCGCCGCCGTCAAAGTCGACCGTTCCGTTGTTGACGACGCCAAGCGCGCCCAGAGTGTCGTTGCCGCCCGAATGGTTGCGCCAGACCGCCGCAGGCCATACGACCACGGCATTGGCACGGAGATCGCCTTGTCCCTGGTTGAGAGTGCCGGAGAGCACTTTGACCGAATCGGTGACTTTGACATCGGCGGAAGGAAGGTTGAACGTGGTGCCGGCATTGTCGAGTCCGAGTTTATAGCAGGTGACGGCTGGGATCGTGACGGCGGCGTCATTGGCCTGCCCGGTATAGCGGACATAGGCGGTTGACGCGGTTGAGATGAACCCGCCGCCATTTGTTATGCCCGTACCGCCGATCATCAGCACGCCCGAATTGACCAGCGTATCGTATTGACCGGTGATGGTCACCGTGTTGCCTGTGCCCCCAATGATGAGCGTGTCGTTTGCGCCGATGCGGAAGTCGGCGTCGCTATGCAGCAGAACCGAGCCAACCGTGACTTTTGCGCCCGAGACGTCGTTGAGCGTGGTTGCGCGGGTGGTGGCACGGTCGTTCCCCCCCTTTATCCAGAGCCGACCGCCGTTTGTGCCTTGCGCGGTTGTCTGCAAGTAGATCGTCCCGACCGTGGCCAGGGCATTGGTGGCGACCGATCTGGCGGAGATGTTCGCGGTTGAGAAACCCGAGAAATCCGCCGATGCTCCGGTCAGAATGACCGCGATTCTGCCACCGCCGCCCTCATGGTTATCGCCGGGGTTGCCGTAGCTGCCGCCGTACGCGGTGATGCTTCCGGCCCCGGAGATGCTCCCTGTCGTCAAGAAAACGCTTCCCCCCGCGCTCCCCTCATGGTTGTTACTGGTGGGCGGATCGGCGTCGGCTTTGATGCTCCCCGACAGAGCGGTGGCGCCCGACACCACCAGAAGAGCCGCGCCGCCTCCCGGATGCGGGCCAATAGCATTGCTGCCGCCGCTTCCAAGGTTGACCGGCGCGGTGGGCGAGCCGTAGGTCTTGGAGTTGGCGTCGGAGCCCTGACCGCCGTAGCCTGCGGTGCCCCCGTCGGGGGATGTGCCCGGGCCGGATTCCACATACCCACGCTTGCTCACATCGATGGACCCGCCCGGCCCGATGATGAGATCTCCCCCGACCTTGACGCACAGGCGATAGGTCTCCGCAGTGGAGTTGTCTCGATGCGTCCACCTCCCGCCCTCGATCAGGGCGTCGCCGGTGATGCGCACGGTGTCAAGCCCACCGGTGTACTGCGTACCCATGGTCACGGTGCCGGTGTACGTCGATCGTTGCGTCCATCTGCCCACGGCAACGTTCAGATCCCACGTGCAATTCTGCGTACTCGTGCCATCGAACCAGGCTGTGTCTCCGTCGACAAACGGACCGTTTGGCGTCCAGTTGGTGGTGACGCCGGCGCCGCCCGCGGCGGAGGCGACCCACACCCGTCTGGACGGAGTGTTGGATGAGGGTGGGCCGGCCTCCACGAAGTCGTCGAACACGGCTGTGCAGGTTGTTGTCACTGTGTGGCTGCAACTGAAGAGCGCCACCTGGGAGTTTGCGGCCGTTGACTGAGGGGTCGCCGAGCCGATGGACACCCACGTTCCGCCCGCTGTCGTCTTGTAGTATGCGTGGAAGAGCGTTCCCACCTTCGTCAGGCGCAGCCAGCAGGGATAGGCAACGTCCATGATCTCGGTGTGGGTCTCCAGCTCCCCCACAACCCCCGACGCGTCCCATTGGAATGTGAAGCCCTGCGCCGGTGTCACTGCCACAAGGCAGTACCCGCCGAACGTCAATGCGTCAACGTCATTGGCAACCAAAATGCCCGATTTGGCCCAGTTGTCGCTGCTGGTTTGCGAAACGACCTTGACGGATACGTCGAAATCGCCCGTGATGTCGCTGCGCCAGACCGACACGAACCGGTTGTTGTTCTGGTACACGTCCAAGCCGCGACCCGAGAGCGAGAGCTGTCCACCCGACTCGGCGTACGCCCCGGTGGTTGCGTCGTTGTCAGCGTCGTAGAAGGTCCAGGCAGGGGCGAGAGTGCCATCGTTGAAATTGTCGAAGACACCGGCGACCGCGACCGCGGGGAGCACCAACAGCGCCGAGAGCAGGTATCCGGGGACTCTGCGCACCGCTGCTCGGCTGACCCGTACGGTGGTTGATCGACACATGGTAGTGGTCTCGGGGATCGCAGGACAGCAGTTCCGCCCGGCACGCAGTGTTTATATAGTACCGCAGCGGCATCATCACCGCAATCGGGCGAATGCTCTACGGTCGAACCGGGCCTCCTACGGGGCGACCAGCCCCGACGCCGGGACCGGCCTCAGCACCACATACGTCGGCAACCCGACCACCCCGAAATGGTCGAGCACCTTCTTCGTCTGTGCCTCCGACGGGCTCTCCGCCCGGTACTTCACCAACACGTAGGAGTCCAGACGCGCAATCACCGCCGAATCCCTCATGGTGGTCGCGTCCATGGCCAGACAGTTCTTGCACCAGGTTGCCCAGAAGTCAACAAGCACCGGCTTGCCGCTCTGCTGCGACGCGCGGAGCCCGTCTTCCAGGGACGATGTCCATCGGTCCGCCGACTCCGCAGATGCCGGCTCTACGCTCTGTGCTGCTCGTCCCTGCACGAGCGGACGCACGCCCTCCCACGCATACCACAGCGCAATGGCGAGGATCACCACGCCAAACGAGTTGCGCACCCACGACATCCACTTGCCCGGCTTGGGCAGGAATGAGAGCCCCGCGCCCGCAAAGGGCCACGGCAGCGCCATGCCCACACCGAGGAGGAAGGGCAGCAGGAGTCCGACGAACTGCCCCTTCGCATAAAGTGAAGACGAGTACAGGATCACGGATATGAGCACCGGCGCAACGCACGCGCCTGCGAGGATTGCCGCCAGTACACCCATGGCAAACACCACGGGGACACTCCCCCGGCGCTGTCCACCGGCCCGAACTCCACTGCGAAACCGCGTGAAGTCAATGTGGATGACGTCGAACATACCGAGAGCCAGCAGCACGAAGATCCCTGCCACCGCCAGATTGAAAATCGGCGACGAGTTGATCACCCCGAACTGCGTGCCCGTGAGCACAACTGCGAGCCCGAGCGCTCCGTACGCCAGCGCCATACCCAGCCCGTAGACGCCACCGAGTCCGAACCCGCGTCTGCGAGATCCGGCCTGAGCTCCGGCGCCGATCACGGCAATAGTGATGGGAACCATAGGCAACACGCACGGTGTCAAGTTGAGCGCGAGTCCGCCCACAAGTACCAGCAGAATCACCAATGCCAGTCCTTTGCCGGCCAGAGCGTTTGTGGAGCCGTGGCCCGCAGGATCGTCCAGAAACGAGCCGAATGCACGCGCATCGAGGTATCCGGCCACCCTGCCGACAACGGAGAACTGCCCGACGAGATCCTCCCAGCCGCCCGTTGCGGCGAAGCTCGCGCCACCCTCGAACTCAACAACGCCCTCGGAGTCTCCCGGCATGCTGGTGAAGCGAAACCGCTTCTTCTGCGGCATGAAACAGGTTGACTTGTTGCAGGCCTGAAACTGGATGTACCCATCCAGCACCCATGCGGTGGAATCGATGGATCGGGACACCCGGATGGTATGACCGTCAACCATGACATCCACAACTGAGCTATCGAAGTTGGTGTAGCGCACAGGCTCCGGCATGGTGACGACCGGAGATCCCAGCCCCCGCGAAGCAATGTCGTCTATCTTGAGGAACAGCGACTCAGCACGATACACGTGGACATCCGGCATCATGCGGAAGCGGATCTCCACCTCCAGCCGTGTGGAGTCGGCGCCCGGAAGCCGACGGACCTCCACGGTTGCCTGCTCCCCGGCAGCGCTCCCTTGGATGGGCGCGGAGAAATCGACCTGGGCGGCGGCAGGGATCCACGACATCAGGCATGCACAGACGATTGCAGGAACCAGTTTCATGGTACACCTCGTGTCACACGGAAACAGCAACAACCCCTACCTCAGAAAATACACGGCGGGAGGTCGGGCCGAGCGCATCTCGCGGATACTATTTTGGGTGTCTCGAACCATCCACGATCACACTCACTCCGAGGTGTTCCCTATGCGATTGATCAAGCAGTACGTAGCGCTAGTTGTCATGGCCCTGGCACTGGTCTCTCTCTCCTCCTGCGCACGCATGGATCAACGTGAGGCGCGCTACAACCCGAAGCAGTGCCCCTTCTGCACGCAGAATCCCGGCGTCTGTTTCTACTGCAACGGCTCCAAGAAGTGCTCATTCTGCAAAGGAACCGGCACGCGAACCACGGTCTCCCCGCCCATTGCCGAGAGCAATCTCTCGCAAGCCTCGTATCAGGAGAAGTGCCCCTACTGCAAGGCCAGCGGTGTCTGCCGCTACTGCGATGGCGTGGGCAAGTGCTGGGCCTGCAAGGGCACCGCCAGAATCGAGAGCTGGGATTTCTACGAGCAGTACAAGGCGGAGCAAGCCGCAAAGACGCCCGAAGTCGCCCCCGTCACTGCCACACCCGACACGACCAAGCCCACTGGAGCAGTCAAGAAATGATGAAGAATCGACCCGTCTGCCTCATCATCCGCGATGGATGGGGCAAAGGCAATGCCGAAAAGTCCAACGCCATCTGTTCGGCGCGCACCCCGCACACCTGCCTCTACGAAGAGAACTACCCCACCACAACGCTCAAGTGCTCGGGTCTTGCAGTCGGCCTGCCCGAAGGGTACCAGGGCAACAGTGAAGTCGGGCACCTGAATATCGGCGCCGGGCGCGTGATCTACCAGAGCCTCACGCGCATCGACAAGTCGGTCTCCGACGGCGACTTCTTCGAAAACAAGGCATTCGTCACAGCCATTGACCGCGCCAAGGAGACCGGCTCTGCTCTCCACCTCCTCGGCCTCATCCAGGAAGAAGGTGTGCATGCGGTCACCCGGCACTGCGTGGCGCTGCTCAAGCTCTGCAAAATGCGCGGATTGACAAACGTGCTCATCCACGCCATCACCGACGGACGCGATACACCGCCCAAGTCGGCCATGGAGCACATGACTCTCCTGCAGAAGGGCATCGACGAGATGGGAGTTGGTCGGATCGCGAGCGTCATTGGCCGGTACTACGCAATGGACCGCGACAACCGGTGGGATCGCACCGAACTGGCATATCGAGCCCTGATCCAGGGCAGGGGCATCAAAGTCTCGTCGTGGAAAGAAGCCATCGACCAGGCCTATGCCGCCGGCGAGAATGACGAGTTCATCAAGCCCCGACTCATCGACTACTCCGGCGTGTTGGGTCCCGACTCGCTGATATTCTTCAATTTCCGTTTCGACCGCACCCGACAGCTTGCCAAGGCATTTGTCGAGCCCGATTTCAAGGAGTTCGCTGTTGTTCCCACGGGTATGCACCTGGTCGCCATGACTCACTACTACGACAACGGGCATTTCTCCGAAGCGTATCCCGAGATGGAAAACAACAACCTTCTCGGTCAGGTGATTGCCGCTGCCGGGCTCAAGCAACTCCGCTGCGCTGAAACCGAGAAATATGCGCACGTCACCTTCTTCTTCAACGGCCAGATCAACGAGCCCTTCGCGGGCGAAGAACGTATCCTCGTCCCGAGCCCCAAGGTTGCCACGTACGACCTCAAGCCCGAAATGAGTGTCTTCGAGGTGCGCGACAAGCTGCTGGCAGCCATCAAGTCGGGCGCGTACGATGTCATCATCACCAACTTCGCCAACTGCGACATGGTGGGTCACACCGGCGTATACCCCGCTATTGTCAAGGCTGTCGAAGCTGTTGACACATGCGTACACGACGTGGTTGAGGCAGTACTGGCCAAGGGCGGGGTGTGCATGGTGACTGCCGATCACGGCAATGCAGAGCAGACGCAACTGCCCGACGGCTCGCCCATGACCGCGCATACGACCAACCCGGTGCAGTTCATGCTCATTGGGGGCGGAGACGTTGCGCTGCGCTCCGACGGCAAGCTTGCCGATATCGCGCCTACCATGCTCGATGTGATGGGCATTGCCAAGAAGCCGGCCGACATGACGGGCGTCTCGCTCATCCGGTAGCTGGTCGGCCGGGATCGCGCCTCGATACCCGCCGGTGGAGCGTCCCCTCCATGGACATCGCACTGATCACGGTCGGCAAAGTGAAGGATGCGGCTCTCAGCGCCCGCATCGCCGACTATGTCGAGCGCATCAGCCATGACGCGCGCATCGAGTGCAAGCTTGTCCGCGATGAAGGCGACAAGGGCCGCGAAGGTGGGCGCATCATCGAGACCATCGACAGCCTGTCACGCAAGTCCCCGAGTCTGGTCGTCGCGCTGAGTGAGGAAGGCCGATCGCTGAGTTCGGTGGAGTTCTCCCGCATGATCGGCGGCGCGAACAAGCGTGTCGTGTTTGTCGTGGGCGGCCCCTTCGGCCTCAGCGACGCGGTCAAGACGCGCGCCGACACCCTCCTCTCGCTCTCGCGCATGACGTTCCCCCACGAAATGGCCCGGCTCATGGTAGCCGAGCAGGTGTACCGGGCACTCTCCATTCTCAAGAACCGCAAGTATCACAAAGAGTAGGCGTATGTGCTGACCATTGCCGCCGGCATCCTTCTCGTGCTCACACTGGCGTATCTGGCAGTGATCCTGCTGCTGTGCGGCGGGCTGCTGTCGCTCAAAGCATCGGGGCAGCCGCGAGGCCTGACCTACTCGGTGGTCATTGCCGCGCACAACGAAGAGGCCAACATCGATGCCGTGCTGAACTCGGTGTTCGCCCAGGGACTGCCGGCCGAGCGGTACGAGGTCATCCTTGTCAACGACCGCAGCACCGACGACACAGCCGCGCGCGCGCAGGCGTTCAGCGCCCGGCACCCCAATCTCTGCGTCATCACAATCGCGCAGGTTCCCCCGGGCATATCGCCGAAGAAGCATGCCGTCTCCACGGGCATTGCGCGGGCTCGTCACGAGATCATCGTATTGACGGATGCAGACTGTCTGGTTCCCTCCACGTGGCTCGCGACCATCGACCGCAACTTCGAAAATGACACCGGTCTGGTTCAGGGCATCACCACCTATGTCTACGTCGATGGCATTGACCGCACCTTCTTCGGCTTGCAGGCCATCGACTTCCTATCGCACGGCATCGTGGCTGCCGGTGCTATCGGAGCCGGAATTCCCCTCAACTCAAACGCCAACAACATGGCATTTCGGAGGGGCGTGTTCGAGGCTGTTGGCGGCTATGGCAGCGTGGGCTCAGTGGTCTCCGGCGATGACGACCTGTTGCTGCAGAAGGTGTGGGCGTCGCGACGGTGGGAGATTCGCTACATGAACGATGCTGCAGGCGCTGTGCAGACACTGCCTACACCGACAATCCACGGTGTCTTCGAGCAACGCAAGCGCTGGGCATCCAAGACCGTCCACTACAACGCGCGGCAGGTGGCGGTCCTGGCCACGGTCTTCGCATTCTATCTGGGCATTCCCGGGGCATTGGTCCTCGGCGCCTTGCGCCCGAGCTTCGCTCTGGCAGCGTTGGGCATGTTGGCGGTGAAGCTGGCGGGAGAGGCGTTCCTGCTGGTGCCAGGCACGGCCATGTTCAAGCAGGCGGCGCTTCGACCGTACATTGCGCCGGCGTCGGTGATCCAACTTCCGCTGGTGCTCTACGCGGTGATCGGAGGCGTTTTCGGGCGTTTCAACTGGAAGGGGCAGAGGTTTGGCAGACGTGCGGTCCGGGGAACCGCGCCTCAGGCTTGACCGGCGACATCCCGACAACGTATACTTATTGATGGATTCGATCCTCGGCCGCGCCCTCCTGTGAATGCCACATGAACGCCGTCAAAATCCTCTGGGCCGCAAACTTCTTCTTCTTCGCTCTGGTCATGATCTACGTCTGGAGCAAGACGATCATCATCGCCAAGAAGTTATCACTGGTGGACGCCGCACTTGAGCGAGCCACCAAGCTCCAGACGGAAAAGGTCGACGCAGAAAAGGCCCAGGCTCAAGTCAAGGCCAGCATTCCCGCGAAGCCCGCCCGCTAGACGCGGCGCATCGCAGGACACACCCCGGTTCTTTGACAGACACCAGCAAGACAACGCACTTTCTTCCGCACACGGCGAATGCCGAACGCGCGGAAGCGTCGAATCACATACGGTCAGTCCACGCAATCGTGGCCCTGGCCAGACAGACCCCACAGCGCCGAGAGTTCTACATCACAAGCCTTCTCATCACCGGCCGCACATGACACCCCAGAACATGGGGAGCCACACAGGGGTCGACGAGCTGACACACAGATGATACGTGTGCAGCGTCAAGCCGGTCATCACCGTAGCGTGTGATCGGTTCACCCTATCAGTTTTCAAAGATGGAGATTTCCGAGTATGGATGCAGCAACAGCCGTAGTAACAGTAGGTATCGTAGTGATAGTGGCGATGCAGGCAGTGCTTATCGCCCTTGTTCTCAGCACCCGCAGAATGATTGCCGGTAGTGCCAAGGCTCTGCCGAAGAGCCCCGAGCCGGCGGTCGCAGGCCCAGCACCGCGAGACAACAGGTTCCCTCCCCGCAGGGAAGGCCCCCCTCCGCAGGGCATGCAGCAGCAGAGACCCCCGCGACCGGAAGCACCCCGTGCCCCGCTTGCGCCGGCAACTCCCGCGATTGACAAGAGTCTGCGCGACATCAACCTTCGCCTGAAGTCGGCGGAGAAGAACCAGGAACGGGCACGTCAGGAAATTCGCACCTCGGCTTCCCCGCTACCGGCCGCCACTGAACCCCGCAGAGACGAACCCCGTCGAGATGAGCCGGGCAACCGACGCGACGGAGGACGCGACGGAGGTCGTGATGGCGGACGCGAAGGTCGACCGCGCGATGAGGGGCGCGATCGAGGCGACCGAGATCGTGGCAGAGATGGTGGTCGCGACAGAGGTGGCCGAGGCGACCGGGATCGTGGCAGAGACGGTGGTCGCAGAGATGAGTTCCGACGCGACGGCAACCAAGGCCCCAGGCCCTATGGCAACGGTGGCAATGGTGGTGGCCGTCCGGAGGGCTTCGAGCCCAGAGGCGGCGCGCCCGCAGCAGCACACCCAGCATCAGACGCACCTCGCATGCAACCAGTGGCGCAACCGGTTGTGCAACCGCAGGTCTCTGCGGTGAACCCGGTTGACCAGGGCGACATCGAGCATGGACGCCGGGTAGCAGTCAAGAGACGAGTTCTCTCCGCTGAGGAGAAGGCCGCTCAAGACCGGGCAAACGCATCGATCCAGGAGCCCCAGAGTCAGGAGTCATCACTGGGTGAGGTCGGCGAGCCGTCATTCGGCCGCAAGTAGACAGGGCAGAGCACTCGAAGATAGCAGAGGCCGGGGAGAGCAATCTCCTCGGCCTTTTTTTGTTGGCAGGAGGAGACGAAGCGACGCACGAGCAAGATCGGAGCCTGCTGGGCGGCGAATCCGGGTGGTCCCGCATGCGGGACGACACCCACGTGGCAATGGTGAAGTTGGGATCGTCGGGTCAGCACGTGCCACTTCGTCGGAGGACCTGCCGAAGCCACACCGCAGCCATTGGCGTGCGGGCGTGTGCCACGGTCGCCCTCGACCGTGGATGAACCGACAGGATAGGACTGGCGATTTCGGGAATCTCTGGGGGTTCGATCCAAGGCGAGCCAAGTCTACTACAACACCATCTTCGCGAACGAGGCCGCATTTACGATCATCGTGCCATGAACACTGCCCAACCGCAGCAGGTGATCATCTCCGCTGATCAAGTAGTCAGCGCCGCATTCGACCGCACACTCGAGGAACATGTTGTCCTTAGCATCTACACTGAGCCGCAGTATCCGCTGGGGCACGACCATGAGCGCCGCCCTCCGGTAGGCCGAACTGATTTCGTGGAGGAGCTCGCGGGAGATTCTGTCACTGAACTTGGGGCGAGTACACACCATCTCGATCTCAGCAAGCATTGGCTCGCTCACGGCAGCCTTGTAGCGACGACTCCAGAGTCCCTCCATGATTCGACCAATAGTACTGCCGCCCCAGAAGTAGCTCACTAGGACATTCGTGTCGATGACGACCAGGAGGGTGTTCCTATCGTTTCTTTCCACGCACCGCCACCAATGCTGTCTCAAATTCCGTGCGCCGCAACCCTCGGCCGCGAAACTCGCTGCGGGCTCTCTGGATTGCTCCTTTGAATCGCACCAGCGACTTGGCCTCAATGAGGTCCTTCATCCGACCAAACTCATCCGCAGGCAGCTGATCGGTCATCTCCGCGATTGACTCTGGGGTCACGTCAACCGATAGGTTCACCTTCATATTGGTGCAGCTCCGGCTTGTGGTGAGAACGTTCCGCGCCCTGTGAATATCATCAACGCTCAGCACTGTACACTATTCGTGAATATAGCCGATCTCGATCATTTCTGTCAACCTTGGGAACCGCAGACCGGAACACGAGCAAGTTCAGAGCCGTCTGGGAGGCGAAGCCGGATGCTCCAGTATACCGGCTTTGCCACCCAGAATGCCTTGCCGGGTGGTTCGGCTTCACCTCACCCATGGACAGGCCAGAAAGCAGCCCGCAACAGCACTTCCCACACCTGACCCGGCAGCGGCAGATACATGCCGAAGATCCCCATGCAGATAAGCACGACCTCGGCGGTGAGGAGCGCGGCTACGACAAGCAGAAAATTCCTGAACAAGAAGATGACCGACCCCCGCACGCGCTTGTGGCGCCTGCTCACCATGAGGAATCGGCTGAACCTGAGGAAAAACTGTGCCATGCGCGGGAAGAACCACCCTACTTGAAGCGGATACGTTTGATCAGGCGAACTTCGTCTCCGGGACTGACCCGGTTCGCGAACATCTTGACAATAACGCAGGTGCAGCAACCATCCTGCACACGCACTACGCAGGCCGCCACACTCGCGTTGACGTCTGCAACCTTCTTGGTAACCGGATATACCGCGAAGATGTCGCCCATGCGAACGCCGGCAGAAGACCCCTTGTTGACAATGAACGTCTGGTGGAGGTACGGGCTCTCGGTGGTTTCGACCCGCTCAAATACGGTGCCCGCAATAGCCGAGGCGGGGTCTTCCATTCCGTCAATCTCAAGCAGGCCGGACCGTTTGACCGGCGCTATGCGGTCGCCGCACCGGATCACGTCCCACGTTCGAAAGAGCTCTGCACGTACTTCGGCGCCCGACACCGAGCTCACCCTGGCCTGTGCAGTGCTGCGCACCAGATTGGCCGTCTGCGCCCCGAATTTCACGAACCGGTCGGAGTGGATGACGTCGACAGTATCGCCCACGTGGTACGCGCCCGAGGTGTAGGAGGTGGCCGCAAACTCGTCGAACTGGCGATACACATTCTCTTCTTTGCACTTGTCAATCATGCCGTTGCCGGGGAACTGCCGGCCCTTTGCGTCTTTGTCAAACCACAGCATGCCGACGCGCGAGACGAAGTCGCCGGAGAAGTATCCCTTGGAGATGAGCGACTGCAGAAGTTTGGTCTCGACAAACTCACTCTCCGGCTGCATCTGCTTGCGCACGGTGTCTTTGGGTGCCGCAGCAGGTTGCTCTGCCTTGCTGCCCACCAGGTTCAGCCCATTGGTGAGAGAGGCGAAGTCGGGGGTCTCCAGCAGTGCACGAGGCTTCTCGCCGTCGGCCGGCGCGGACAGAGGCGATTGCGAGGTCGCGGCGCTACTGGTTCCAACGTCACCGCCCAGACCGGGAATCCGTAATTTGTTGCCGGGGAAGATGAGATCGGGATTAGACACTTGCTGGTTGAGGCTCCAGATATCGCGCCACCGCCAGGGATCGCGCAGGAACTTCTGGGAGAGATCCCACAGTGTGTCCCACTTCTTGACAACATATGATCCGTCAGCTTCGAGGCCTGGCTCCGATACGGCAGTGGCATTGGAGGAGGTACTCGAGCTCCCCCACACCGACTCCTGGGCGCTCAGACCGGCACATAGCAGCAATCCGCTCATGCACAGAATGGGATACCGGATGCTCACGTGGGCGCTCCCTGATGAAAGACGTCGGGTCGTCGGTCAGCGCACAGTTGACGCGAGAGAGGTCAACCTCTGCCCGTAGTAAGTATACATGTTATGCCCCAATTTGGTCAACAGCTTGGGACGTCCTTCTGAAAAGTCGCTTCATGTGGACCGGAGTAACCCGTTGAGATCCGGAGCACTTCGAACCTGGCGCGGTGGATAGTGGCCGCAGTAGGCAGGAGGCTTTGAGTGTCAAAGCCGGGCGCCGCACTGAGCCTGGCCGAATGTGTGGCGCGTCAAAGGGCGGTGCCGAGTCTCAACCAACCAGTGCGCGACACCATCGTGCAGCGAGCACCGCCAGGCGCATCCGGTACCTCGGACACCAAGTGTATTTTCTCTGGCGACCCGCAACGCATCCTACCACAATGTTTTCATCCAAGGAGAACACGATATGCCGGCACACAGGGGTTCACCGATCATCCGATCAGCACGAGGAGGCGTCACCGAGGCCAAGGGATTCTCCGCCGCTGGAGTGAAGGCCGGCATCAAGGCATCCGGCGCCGCAGACCTCGCACTGCTTGTCAGCGACACGCCCTGCGCCGCGGCTGGAGCATTCACCACCAACAAGGTGCGGGCCTCGTGCGTTGATTGGAATGCCGAGAACCTGCCCTCCGGCAAGATCCGTGCTGTGCTCTGCAACAGCGGATGTGCCAACGCATGTACCGGCAAACCCGGTCGACAGGACACCGAATACATCGCACAGATCGCCGGTCAATACGTGGGCGGAGCACCCGAATCGGTGCTGGTTGCGGCAACGGGCGTTATTGGTCACCGACTGCCCATGGACAGAGTGGTTGGGGGCCTTGAGAAGGCATACGCATCACTCTCCCCTGACGGCGGCGCGCTCTACTCCCGTGCCATCATGACCACCGACACCAAGCCCAAAGAAGCGGCAGTGCGCGTGAACGCCGGTCGTGCCGCCTATGCCATTGGCGGCTGCTGCAAAGGCGCGGGCATGATCTGCCCCAACATGGCCACCATGCTCGCGTTTGTCACCTCCGACGCGAAGATCGCCCCCAAGGCGCTCAACGCCATTGTCAAGCGCGTGGTAGACGGCACATTCAACAACCTCACCATCGACGGCGACACCTCCACCAATGACATGGTGCTGGTGCTGGCCAACGGTGCGTCCGGAGTAGCCGTGACCTCGCCCAAGGATCTCAAGCTCTTCGAAGAGGCGCTCTTCACAGTCTGCGACGCTCTCTGCGCCAAGATTGCCGAAGACGGCGAGGGCGCCACCAAGCGTGTGGAGATCCGGGTGAGTGGCGGACGCACTGCACGCGACGCAAAGCTTGCCGCCCGTTCAATCGCCAACTCCAACCTTGTCAAGACCGCGCTCTTCGGCAACGACCCCAACTGGGGCCGCATTCTGTGCGCCATCGGGTATTCCGGCGCCGACTTCTCGCAGGACAAGATGCTCGTCAAGCTCTGCGGCCGCCTCGTGTGCAAGGGCACCACCCCGCAATCGTTCCCCGTCGACGCGGTGCGAAAGGCCATGGCAAAGAAGGTGATGCTCATCGAGGTCGACCTCGCCCAGGGCGCCCACGCGGCCATTGCGCATACCTGCGACTTCTCGTACGAGTATGTCAAGATCAATGCCGAATACCATACATAGTCCGTGATAGAGCGACCGCCGCACGTGCATCTGGGTGGCACTACGCCGGGCGCCGCACTGAGCCCAGTCGAAGTGTGTGGGGTGATATCGTACATTGGAATGCAGGCACGGGAGTACCCCCACCCGCGAAGCAGGGATGCCGGATTGTCCCCGGGACCCGTCTTGTTAATACCGACCAGGCCGCTTGTAGCGCCCGTAAAGACGCACGGCCGTGCGTCTCGGCCCCGGGGCGCACCTCTGTCCCCGAGCACGTCAAACGCGGGATGTGTCCCGCCGTCTCCTCGTGGGTGGGGGTACTCCGGTGGTTGCGCTGCATCAGAGTGCCCAACCCCCTACCCAAACGCTGTTGACGCCAAAGACATTGCCACCTGTGCCCCATGGTTCTCTACAATCACATCTACCGATTATAATGGCCGGCTCCCGTGGAGAATGTTAGATTTGGTAAAGTCACAGAGGCAAGGAGCACCATGGAATCCCACGAAGTCCTCAAACGCGCCCTCAACAACCTCGGCGTCAAGTCGGTCGCGGCTGATCTTGACTTGTCGTCATCACTCGTCTACAAGTGGTGTCAACCCAAGGACTCACCAGATGCGTCGGGCACCGACAACCCGCTCGATCGCATTGCCGACATCATCGACCTCACCGGCGACGCAAGCATTGCGCAATGGGTATGCGAAAAGTCCGACGGGTTCTTCGTGCGCAATCCGCCACAGGCGTCCGGTCTTGAGCCCAACCCGCTCAAGGCAGCGCAGCAGATTCTGCAGGAGTTCTCGGAACTCCTCGACGTGGTGTCGAAGAGCATCGAGGATGACCAGGAAATTGACAAGTCTGAAGCCAAACGTATCCGGCGCGGTTGGGAGGACCTCAAGTCCGTTGCCGAAACATTCGTGACCGCCTGCGAGGCCGGTCAGTACCGAAAGGACAGGTAGAATGAAATGCCCCTCGTGTGGATCTGCAACGCTGCTGAACGCGACTGTTGACGACGGCCTCCAGGTGCTTGCGTGCGGTTCGTGTGGCGGCAACTGGGTGAAGTCGTTTGAGTACTGGCGCTGGAAGAAGGATCATCCGGGCGACATTCCGGCGGAGGTGACTGCGACAGCCCTGCAACCGACCGACTCGAGCAATGCGAAGACATGCCCCGAATGCTCGGCAATCCTTGTGCGCTACGAGGTCGGGCGCGGCACGAGCGTGACGATCGAACGGTGTGACCATTGCTGCGGCATGTGGTTCGACAGAAACGAGTGGGAGGTCCTGCGTGCCAAGGGGCTGCACGACGAGGTACACTACGTCTTCTCAGCGCCGTGGCAGCGAGAGCTGCGGACTGACAAAGCGGCCAGGTCACACGAAGAGGTCGTGCGAAAGATGCTTGGAGACGCAGACTACGCCGAGGCCAACCGAGTCAAGGCGTGGCTGTCCGGCCATGCCAAGAAGTCCGAGATCCTTGCGTACCTGAAGTGATTTGCAGAGAAACTTGCATCCGCCATTGGGAGGAACCACGATGAAGGCAGCACGAGTCCTTTCTGCGCTGGCACTGACCGCACTTCTGGGCGTCACCTCAACCCTGGGGGCGACTGGGGATGCCGCATCCGACCGACGCCCCGTGGTCGTCATTGCCGTGAGCGGCATGGTGGACGACGGGCTGGCCAAGCACGTGATCCGCAGCTTCACGCAGCATGCATCCGAGCGCAACGTGGTGTACGTGCTGGAGATCAGCACCTTTGGCGGCAATGTGGGCGCGGCTTACGACATTGCCGATGCGATCATGGGTGTCGACAATGGCACCACTATCGCGTATGTCAAGGACAAGGCCATTTCCGCGGGCGCACTTGTCGCGCTTGCGTGTGATAGGCTCTACATGGCGCCAGGCACCACCATAGGCGACTGCGCACCGATCATCCCGACTCTCGGCGGACCCAAGGAGGCCGGTGAGAAGTACCAGTCTCCCCTGCGCGCAAAGTTCCGCGCAATGGCACTTCGCAACGGTTTCTCCCCCGTATTGGCAGAGGCGATGGTGACGAAGTCTTCCGCAGTGTACCGCGTTGTCCGTGGCGACAGTACATCGTACGTGGACGCAGCGCAACTCGCCGCAACTGTGCCGGACACCACCGACACATCCGTGCACAAGACCGTCGTGGTGCAGCAGGGACAGCTCCTCACCATGACAGACACTGAGGCGCAAGATCTCGGCTTTTCACGCGGCACCGTGACGTCCGTCGAGGAGATCCTCACGGGCATGGGCGTCACCAACTACAGCATGAAGCGCGGGGCCGTGCGCGAGGCAGGGCTGCTCAACTGGGATGCCATGTCGGGCCTGGAGAAGGTGTACTGGATGCTGGCGATCCCGGCAACAGTGCTCTTCCTTCTCATGGCGGTTCTCTCGTTCACCGGTATGGCTGGTGGTGAACTGGCCAGCGACATGCATGTTGACATACCGCATGGTATGAGTGCCAGTCACGATGGAGCAGCAGTAGCCGGCGGGCACGGATTCCTGGAGGCGTTTCAACTCTTCTCGTTCAGGAACCTTGTTGTCTTTTTCATGATGTTTGCGTGGACCGGCATTGCCATGATCCGCTCAAACGCCCCCCTGCCACTCGCGCTTGTCGTGTCGCTGCTGGTCGGGGTGCTCTTCATGTTTCTGGTAGCGTTCATGTTCTACGCCATAGCACGGATGGTGCACAGCGGCAATGTGAGCATGGACAGTGCCGTTGGTTCCACAGGGACCGTCTACATTGGGATCCCGGGAGGCGATGCGGGATTCGGCAAAGTCAACGTGACTGTGGAGGGCAAGGTCATCGAGTACAAGGCGGTGACAAAGGGCGAGAAGATTCCCACGGGCGTTCCGGTCAAAGTGACGGCGCTTGAAAACGGGATGCTCGTGGTGGAGAAGGTACATTGAGAACCGCGACGCAACAACGCCGAAGAGGGCCCCTGCCGCGCCCCAAACCCGCGGACATGCGCGGGGGAAGAACCGGGGACCGCCTGCCGATCCATCGAGGGCGGGGGCAACCCTCCCCGAGCAATGCTGTTGTTGGCGCATCAGTGGAGACGAGACGACGATCCGAACAGTCCACACATAACAAAGGAGAGTGACGCATGGGTGCAGGTATGCAGTTCTGGGTAGTAGTGCTTGGCGCAGGCGCAGCAGTGGTGTTTGTCTTCCTGCTCCTTGTCCTCTCGCGCTACAAGAGGTGTCCCTCCGACCAAATTCTCGTCGTATACGGCAAAGTGGGCAAAGGCTCTGCCCGGTGTATCCACGGCGGCGCGGCATTCATCATACCGGTGTTTCAGGCCTACGACTACATCTCATTGCGCCCCATCCAGATCGAGGTCCCACTCACCGGCGCGCTCAGCAAGCAGAACATCCGCGTTGACGTGCCGTCCAACTTCACTGTTGGCGTGTCAACACGACCCGAGATCATGACCGCCGCCGCCGAGCGACTTCTCGGACTGGCCGGCAAAGACATTGAGACCATTGCCAAGGAAATCATCTTCGGTCAGCTTCGCCTGTGCGTGGCGACCATGGACATCGAGGACATCAACTCCGATCGCGACAAGTTCCTGGCAAACATCTCCAAGAACGTCGAGACAGAGCTCGAGAAAATCGGCTTGTGCCTCATCAACGTCAACGTGACCGACATCCGCGACGAGTCGGGCTACATCTCGGCTCTTGGCAAGAAAGCCGCTGCCGAGGCCATCAACATGGCCAAGAAGGACGTTGCCGAGCGCGACCGCGACGGTGCGATCGGACAGGCGCGCGCACAGCAGGATCAGCGCGTGCAGGTTGCCGACGCGAACGCAAAGGCTGTTGAGGGTGAGAACACCGCCAAGGTTGTGGTTGCCAACTCCGATGCAAGCCGACGTGAGCGGGAAGCCGAGGCCACCCGACGCGCTGTAGCCGCCGAAAAAGTTCAGAGCGCCAAGGCGCTGCAGGAATCCTACCTTGCGGAGAAAGAGGCTGAAGCTGCGCGCGCCAATCGCGAACGCGCCACGCAGGAAGCAGACATCATCGTCAACGCCGAAATCCAGAAGCGCAAGATTGAGATTGACGCCGAGGCAGTTGCCGAGCGCACACGCCGCGAGGCCAAGGGTGAGGCTGATGGAGTCTTCTTCCGCATGGATGCTCAGGCACGTGGAACGCAGGAGATACTCAGCAAGCAGGCCGAGGGCTTCGGCCGCATCGTGCAGGCCGCAGCCAACGATCCGTCCAAGGCGGCGCTCATGATGATCGTGGACAAACTGCCAGAGATAGTGAGAACTCAGGTCGAGGCGATCAAGAACATCAAGATCGACAAGATCACGGTGTGGGACAATGGCGTTGGCAAAGACGGAAAGACGTCGACTGCCGGATTCCTCTCCGGGCTCATCGGCTCGGTGCCGCCGCTGCAGGAACTCTTCAAGATGTCGGGCATGGAGCTGCCGGAGTATCTGGGCAAGTCGAAGCACGGCAGTGCAGACGGCGAATTCACTCAAGCGTCAAGCGTCGGTGCATCCTCCGCGGCAGAGACCATACCCCCTATGGCCCAGGTGGAAGGCACCCCGGAGAAGACGATCGCCGTGTGTCCGGGATGCGGCAAGCGATACAATGTGACCGCGATTCTGGGAGACCCGAAGTTTGACCAGATGCCCGATGTGCCGGGTCAGCAGCTCAAGTGCAAGGAGTGTGGAAAGTTCTTCACACTGCCGGACACGACGAAGGAGTAGCACGACGCACGCAATGCGGAGTGCGGAGTTGAGGACTGTTTTCGACGAACATGTGGAGGCGTTCCGCAGGAATGCACTCGCCGGTTGGTCGGGATCACTTCCTCAACTCCGCACTCCCCATTCCGCACTCCGCACTTCCTCGAAGGCTGCGGTGAGCTCCGAGGCTACTGCCGGCCTCGTCGGGATGCTCAACGACAATCCCTGCCACGACATGGCGAGTCGTCCGTCCACTGTCTGAGCGTCAACCAGGGGCGTGCCCGAGCCGCCGATGCGCACAGCGAACCCGACTGCTGCCTCAGCCCGTTCGCCGAGACGAAACTCCCGCTCGTCGCCCGAATAGAGCACCACGTCAAGCCACGAGGTCCCCTCCTCCACACTCCGGCCCGCCTCCCAACGCGCCAGATACTCACCAAAGCGCGCAACGGACACTGACAGCCCGAGCGCAACGCTGCCCGTGTTCAGCACTACCGGCGACGACAGGTCTGCAGGCGCGCTCTGCACGCACTGGCCCGATGCACCCCCGATCTCGAAGCGCACGCGGAGATCGCGCGCACGAAACCCCGCGCCGGCGAACCACACACCCGGTCGAATGCAGCGCTGGCCTCCGTCAACAGCCAGATTGACAGCCCCGAGCACCGATCCCTCGCGCTGCACGCAGTAGAGCAGAGCTGCGGCGAGGTCGTGGCCATCCCGGAGCATGCGCACGCGGAAGTACGATGCCGCGCCGGGCGACCCCCAGTGCGCAAGCAGCGGACGTCGCTGATTGCACAGGCTGCCGACGTTGAGGCTCCCCAGGGCGAAATCCGGCGCCAGATGGGTGGTTCCGACCACAGAGGGAGCTCCGCGCGTGTAGGTCCGCACGATGGTTCGCGGTTGGTCAAGGACATCGAAGAGGTGAGGGAGATCCGTAGGGCACATCAGCCAAAGCCGATGCTCGTTGATGGCGGGATCCGACGCTTCGCGGCTCCACCGGACCCGACCGTTCAGACCCCGCCACAGCAGCGACAGAGTGTCCGTCTCGATCAGAGAGTGCAGACTCCTGCCGTGCGGGCCCGCCCACTGCCTGCTGGGCGGGTGGAAATGCAGCGCGATCTCCTCCCACAGCACGCGATGCAGGCCCTGCGCCAGCAAACGTGCTTCGGGGTTCTGCACATCGCGGTACATGCGCCCGATCTCCTCCAGCGCCATAAGCGTGCAGGGAGGGCTGTTGCCTGCGGTCAGAGTGCCGCATTGATCGAGGGTACGCTCGAAGATGCCCGTGAGGCGGGCGTAGGCATGGTCCCACAGGCCCGGAAGTGAGTACCTCTCGGCAGCCACAAGCTGGACGTAGGTACCCATAATTGCGATGCTCTCGTCATCGGCGCTGGAGCTGCGAGCCTGCGTGGACTCCGCCGCAAGTCGGATGGCATCGTCCACACCTCGTGCCAAGTCAAGGGGAAGGGTGGCGTGGTGATCGAGGGCGATCTGCACCAGTTCTATGCCGCAGAAATCGGCCCAGCTCCACGACCGCCGTGGTGCGCTTGCGAGAGGCTCCTCTGAGCACCACGGCCACATGCCCCGTGTGGAGCTGTCGGCACTGCGATCCTGCAGCTCCAACGCGCGACGCACGACTGCGCACGCTCGCTCGATCCGCCACGATTCCGCCGAGTCGAACAATGCCACTGCGTACTGCAGGGATGCGCGCGTGTCATGCACCATACCATCAGTCAAGGTGGTGTGGCACAGGTGCCGGTCGAGCGGAACGCTCAGCATCCGCTCGTGGGCATCGTAGAGCGGATCGGTAGCCGCGAGCGCCTGCATGAGGCGGGTGTGCTGTTCTTCGGTGAGAGTCATAGCGACGATTTCGCGGAAGTGCGGGTTGACGGACGACCATTCCCGACGTATTCTGCCCGGGGAGGCCGGACTGCAAATATAGTGGTTCACGCGACCGGTACACGCGTGCGGTGGGCGTCAGCAGCCTCTTTGGGCGAGGATCTGCGCCGCAGCGAGCACCAGAGACTCGTCGGCCGGCGTTGTCTCCATAGCCACGAAGCACGCATGGGCGATCTGCTCGTAGGTCATGCGAACGCCTCGGTTCTCAAGCAGGATCGCCACATTGCGGATGGCACGGTCGACAAGTTTGTTGTTGGTCGCACGCACCCAGGTCATGACATTGCCGCTGTAACGTCCCAGCCGCCCCATCACCAGAGTCGAGTGCGTGTTGAGCAGCATCTTGAGCACGAGCTGCGTTTGAAGTCGCGTCAGACCGTCCACGGGGAAGGTGCATGCGCAGTCGTCCAGCGAGAGTCGCAGGTGCGTTCCCTCGATGCCTGCTGCGAATCGTCGGTGTCGGGCGCGGGGTGCGAGGCGTTCCCGCCACCGGACGTGCGCGGCGGAGAAGTCGAAGCCCATCAGTCGTTCGCGCGACGCAACGCCGCCAGTGTCCGGCCATGACAGTGGCCGGGGAGCTCGCCGCAGTATCGACTGCCACGCGTCCACGCGATCGGCAGCCCCCGGAACCACGAAGCAGCAGAGGGACAACGGGGAGTCCGGATCCTGCTCGTTCTCAAAGGGGTGCATGCTGAATGTAGGAGCGCGCTCAGTCGTGTCTGTCAATACGGTGAGTGCGCAGTCCGGGTCTGCCTCGTACGCGACGTAGCCGCCCCGCGCGTAGCAATCGGCCTCGCGCACAATCAGCGGCTCAATGAGCGCAGACGCTGCGTGCTGCCAGAATGCTGTGAGGGAGCGGGCGCACTCCCCCACTGTCTGCGGATCGCGGTGGTGCTGCAGTGCACTGCCCACGGCAAGCATCAACACGGTGCTTGCCTGCATGCGCGTGCTTCCCGCCAATGCCATGGGGCCGGTGGGCAGGCAGATCTTGTTGATGCGCGCATCGTCAATGACCTGCGCCGACCTCTGCGCAGCGGCGCGGAGCACGTTGTCGGGATTACAGTAGAGGAAGAACGGGGCATTGCGCGACAGGTCCGCAGCCGCGAGTGTTGCGCCAATGACGAAGGGAGTCTCGCCGCCCTCGGTGCATGCGACAAGCAGATCCTCAGCGCCAAATCCGAGACCCCGGAGCTGCCGTTCGCCGTACTCTGAGCGATCCTCGAAGTGCTCCACAGACCGCACCAGCGCAGCGTCGCCACCGGCCATGAAGGCGACCACTCGGTCGGCCAGAACGTCCCGGTCGTGTTCCATGCGCCACAATGCCTCGCATGCCAGCGAGAGTCGACCTGTGGCGCCGCAGCCGCACAGGAACACGCGATGTCCGGCATCGAGCGTTTTGCCGATGCTGCGAGAGAGTGTCTGGATCGCGGGGATGCAGTCCACGACAACGCCGAGTGCGTTGCAGTCGATCTGGTGCAGGACGGCAATAGCCCGGGGGAGGTCGTTCTGTGCGAGTGTTGACAGTTCGCGGGTGAGAGGGTGCGATTGCTCGGTGGGAAGCGCTCCAAGGCGGTACTGCGATGAGATTGCGAGGAACGCCTCTGACCGAGCATGTGCGTCGGTACTTCGTGCCATGTTGGCAATCATACCACGGTGCGTCTGCGGAGTCGACCGAGGGATCTGCCGGATCGCAGAGATCGTCGAAAGGACACTGCTCCCCTGCCATCAGTGCGTATGCGGGTGCGGGTGCTCGTGACCATGCGGATGGTCGTGCGTGTGCTCGAAATCAGAGCCGATGACCTCAGCCTCCAGCATCTCGCGCAAACGCTGCCATTGAGCCCACACTCCATCCTGCGCGTTCTTGTTGACGCTATCGGACATGTAGCCCCGCAGCACGGTTTCCATGACGTTGATTTCGTGGGACAGTGCGTGGAGTGTCTCGTGGTCGATGCACATGGTTTGCCTCCGAAATGTTCGAGCCGCGCGTGGTGGTCTTGTCTGATGCGAGCCGGAAGCCCGCCGTGTTGCGGAGACCGGCCCTGCTCATAAACATACTGGGTTGACGGGGCCATGTCAAATGCCGTCGGCTGGGGGTGCCCGAGCGGCACTCCCACTCGAATCCAACCCTTGCATTCCTCCACCGACCATTGTAAGTTCCAGTAGCGCGTCCCTCACACTGGAACGGTCTCCCATGCGTTTTGTCGTCGTGACCATGTGCATACTGGCCATCTGTCAAGCAGCCCATGCCCGGACCGACACTCTTGACGCGACGGAGCAGGCATTCGCCGACTGCCGCGCCTCGTCAAAGCAGATAGTCCACGTCGAGCGCGTGCGAGGCGGGCCATTGCGCTATCGTGCGTGGATTGCCTGCTCGTTGGACCACCCACTCCCCCGAGTGCGCGACCTGATGATGGGCTTTGAGCGGTATCCCGATATCTTCAAGCACGTGCACCGCTTCGAGCGCGTCCGCGAGCCATCGTCGATAGTGCAGCCTCTGGGCACCTACTTTGGCGAGGGGCGCGTTGCCATGGTGCGCGTGTGGGGCATCGGCAACATCGATTCGGTGCAAGCGCCGGATTCCTCGGGGTTTCGCCTGTATGTGAGTCAGAATCAGGACTCAACCCTCAACGCGAAGTGGCGCGAAGACAAACGCGGGTGGTTCAGCGTGGAAGTGAAGAACCTGCGCATGGTTGGGTGCATCTGGAGCACGGGCCCGTCGGCATGTCGCGCTGCCGTTTACGCGCAGGGGGATCCGGTTGTGTGGATCCCGCCATGGGTCTTCGGCCTGGCCATACGCATTGGGCTGCCGAGTGTTCTGGATGATGCGGAGAAGGCCTTGGTTGGGCCACAGTGACCCCGACGTCATGTGAAGGATTTCCCTACCACGCCGACCCCGCAGATGGTATGATCGTCCTGTGGCCAAACATGATCCACGTGAACATCACACCACACACGGAGGATGTCGCGGTGAAGAAGCTCCTGATTTGCGCAGTTGTCGGGTGTATGGGTCTGGCGGGATGCGATAACCCGTTCTCCAACATTGCCAAGGTGCCGGGCATGACCACGGTCACCGCCAAGGTCGATGGTGTCAGCTTCAACTGCACGTCCGCAAGCTGCGTGGTGCAGCCGGCGGTGAGTGGCACGGACGTCATGACGCTTTCCGCATCCACAACCAGCGCCTCTCCCAAGACTATTACGATGAACATCGTTGTTGCCTCAGGAAGGTCCACGCCGTTTGACGTGACGCTGCCGGCCACCGACTGCGTGGCTGCGTACACACTTGACGATTCACAGTCATGGTCCACCAACAACGCCGGTGGCAGCGGCACAGTGCACATCACGCATTGGAGCTCCAACAGTGACGGCACCGGCTACGCAGAGGGCACCTTCACACTGACAGTCACCGATGCCAATGGGGGCAATGCGAAGAGCATCACCAACGGGACGATCAAGAAGAACTGACGCGAGCTGGGACTCGTGGATCACTCGGCAGGACACGAAGGGCCGCAGACTTGCTCCGTGGCCCTTCGTGCTTTCTCGGGCAGCCGTCAAATGAAAGACGCAGGAGTGTGAGGACCCCTGCGTCGTTCGCGCCAACTCCTCGACATGCACCGACGGCCTGCGATGAGCGGTGCACAGACCCTCGAAGTACTTCGGTTCGGTGATCTCGCCCTCAGTGGCGATCACCACCAGCCGCACATCGCGGTTGCCGGAAGTGCGTGTGAAATCCCTCTTAATCAGCGGCATGTGCGACGGGCTCCTTGATGGTCGAATTCACAGTCCGCACAATCGAAGGCACTGCACCAAACGTCAAGCATGCCACGTTCCAATATACTTGACAGAGATAATCCCCCGGTCATGGGGATTGGTGCTGCGATAACAAGGGAGGGTGCGTGAACAATTGGGTCCGCGCTGAACGCATTGCTTCAAAGGGCTTCCCATGTGGGTTCTGCGGCTGGACCGTCCCACGCTCGGGCGTTCTGCCATGGGCCGGAGTAGTGAAAGGGATGCGGAAGCATGTCATTCACCGATCAAGACAGCACATGAACCGAGCGATCGGCTATTTCGAGAACGAACCGTCCCCGGTGTGTTTTGATCTCATCCTTGACAGTTCGCCATTTCGCCACCACAACCTCAACCCAGTCCCAGTACGTGTAGCTTCGTTTCTTTGGCGGCTTGAAGAGCACCAGCGACAAACGGTGTTTCTCACAGATAAGATTCAGCGATCGCGTCTTGTGAATATTCAGATCCTGAGTGATTACAATGCCATTCTTCTGTGCAATGACAGGAATCCAGTCGCCATCGCTCGTTCCTCTGGGAAACTCCTCGGTCAGGTGATGAACCTCAACCCCATCGTGGGCTCCTTGCTCAAGCTCCTTCAGAGCATTTGATAGACGATAGAAGAAATTCTCATCAAAATACAGTTTCATGCGGCTGCCCTGTACTTCGCAGCGAACGAGAGTGCGTCTGAATACTGCGCTTCGGTTATTCTGTAGCCATCCAGGATGACAGATTTCTTCTCGCCAGCTCTGTGCAGATTGTAGATGACGTCTGCCTGGACGCCCGTGCCATTGATGCAGGGCCGGCCGAAAGAAATCCTGGGGTCAACAACTATGGCAGCGTCCTTGCCCAAAGGCCAGAACCGTTCCGCGAGGTTGTCCTCCTTGCCGAAGTCGATCTTCCTACAGAAATCTCTAAGCACATCGGTGAGTTCATACTGCCCGTGCTTGTTCAGATTGAGTAGGGTCGAGCTGTTGACCTCGACCAACACCGTCTTGCCGTCAGATAGCAAGGCTCCCAATGCGAACGGATAGACTGTCTTGAATTCCCGAACGAGAACCGACCTCGCCTGGTATATTCTCCTGAATGACACACCCATTTCACGCAATTTTGCGATAGTGTAGAGCTCGATGAAGGCGTGGAATCCGAACACCTTTGATCTCTTGTCAAGTATGTACGGTTGGGGTGAACCGCCAGGCTTCCAGTAGTTGGTGAGCCAGCGGTTAACCTTCGATGGACATACCTCAAACATCACGACATCGGAGGTCGTGTAGAGGCCCTCACCTATTTCTGGTTCCCATATTTTCACGAAGTCTGGCCACCTTCCACTCATCACCTGATTCTATGCCGTGAGGGTCCCGAAGTCAACAGGCAAAATACATACGGTACGAGGATTGCGCTCAACCAGCCACCATCCGGAACTTGGCTCTGCGAGACAGTGTTCCACCGCCGGGGTTTCACCTCGAGCTCGCTGGCGCCAAGCCGAGCGCCTCGAGGAGAAGGGAATCCAGGAGATGGCCGGTGTCGGATTGGGGGATGTGTTGAGCTGGGATTCGAGCTGGTCGCAGAGGGACATGAGTTCGTTGACTTTGGCGACGATGCGGTGTTGTTCGGGGAGTGGAGAAAGGGGAACCCTCGCCTTCTTGAGGTTGGACACACTGATGTTTCTGCTACGCAGTTTCATGTTTGTCCACTGACACTTGAGTTCAAGAGCCCGCGCAAAATCCCGCGCACCTTCTTCATTCCCCCGAAGGCTCCGACCATGGCAAACCAGCAAACTGCTTCTTGAATAAACTCGCCTCGTTCAGTGCCACTGTCAAGAATGACTTCGCCGACGCAGCATGATCGGGGTCCGGCTACTTCGCACCCAAATCAAGTCTGAAACTCAACCCCTCCGAAATCCCCTTCGGCAGTGGCAGCTCGCACTCCGAGTCTCTCGCAATGAGCTTGGATACTTCCTTTTGCCCCATCACCACACGAAACCACTGCTCGCGATCGGTCATGACTCGGTACTGCCGCTCATCCGCGGTGCCGGCCAGATACGGCAGGTGCATCACGATTGAGTGGCGACCCTCTGCCTTGCATGAAAGACGGTCGATTCTGCCCGTGCGCTGTTCCATGCTGCTTGGATTCCAGTCGAGATCGTGATGGATGACATGTCGACAGAAGCGCTGGAGATCGACACCCTCGCCCATGACTTCGCTGCACACGAGGATGTCGGGGAAGAACGGAGTGTTGAACGCGCGCATGAGTCGTGCGCGAGTATCGCGTTTGGTTGTCCCTGTGGCGACCTGCACGTTTGCGAGGGCGATTGCCGTATCACCATCATCGGCGCTGGACTCTTTGCCGTCGTCGTCCTCGACCCTGATGCCGCCGGTTCGAATCCCCTTCAGTGCCTCAAGATAGAGCGTCCGCTCATCAACGGAACACTGTTCGACAATGAAGCGCACGAACCCAGCAAATTTGTCTCGCCATGAAAGCCCAGAGGCGTCTACATAGTCCAGCATCCTTTGGACAGCGTCGTCGGGCGTGATCTTGTCGAGTAGAGCCAGCGGGAAGCAGCGGGAAAGAGTTGTCTGCACACGCAGAAACCTTCGCATCACGTCCAGAAGCAGCACACGCTGCTCGGAAGTCACGCCTTCGTAGCTGGGAAGGACAACCTGTTGCAGCAGGATGGCCTCAAGGGCCGCGTTGATTGCGCGCCTGCCGGGCGAGTCGGAGTCGCCAAAGAAGCGCCCTCGCACACGTTTGATCAATGCTCCAAGGTCCTGTTGACTACCCGCGCCGACCTGTCGCTGCGCACTCAGCATCGATCGTTTTTCGAGTTCCTTGCCAATGTGAATGCGCAACGCCCGGCAAGTCTGGCGATAGAAGGCAAACACAAGCACTTTCTCGCCGTTCTCCCAGAGATCCGCTGCTCTCTGCACGGTTGCGTGCATCTTGGGGTGCGCTGCACCCGTGCAGTCTTTGAGCGCCGCGTCGAACTCCTCCCGATACCAGGTTGTGCGACTCAGGTCGGGATCGACCACAACTGTGCCTTCCTCGTCAGTCTCGATATCGCCATCATCCTTCTCCCGCGTAAACCGAAATGCTTCATAGGATGAGCACAACGCTTCGCCCAGCAAGTCCTGACCAGGGTTAGTCGCACTGCGCGCAGCCAGGAAGAACGGCAGCAGTTGCTCTGCCGGGATCTGGAGCCCGCCGGAGGCGGCTTCGCCGGTAACCGCAGCGCCCACGAGACGTTCACGCCTGACAATGGCAGTTCCCGACCATCGGATTGGCTTGTTGTGGCGCACGATCCACATCCGCAGAGATTCCTCGGCGACCGCTCGCTTGACATGAGCAGCAGCATATGCGTCCAGAACTGCCCTATGGCAAGCGGGAAGGCCTTCGCGGGGCAACTGCTGAAGCTCCGTCCACCAAGCGTTCACATCACCAGGGCAATCGTCACCTCGAAGGCGAGCCCAGCACCGCTTCAGGGCAATTGCAGTCCGTTGGCTCTCGTCGAGATTGCTTCCCAGTTTGCGCAACTCTTCCCTGAAGTCTTCGACGGTGCCAAGGTTACCCTCATCCCATCTCACATCGCCGAAGCGCTCCAGAACGTGCACGAGTTCATGGTGTCCAAGCTGGAAAGGAGTGGCAGTCAGGAAGAGCATTCGGTCAAACGCCCTGGTCATCGAACCGTCACCCGTACGCAGGCCAGCATCGTCCTTCTGGCTCTGCAGTTGTCGCGCGAGTGATGTTTCGGGGTTCTTCAGATGGTGTGCCTCATCCATGACCAGGAGGGGCGAGCGCCACCGTGCCTGACTGAGAAGAAGAGTCCAGAGTTCCTCCTCTACCGCACGCAACTGCTGCCGCACCTCGGCCACGCGTTCTTTGATGCGATCCTTCCCGCCCGCCGCCCTCACAGGCATCTCGGTGAGTGCGTCGGCAAGCAGCTTAAGGTCAACGCGCTGTAAAGCACGGGCAACCGACTTGGGTACAGGGTCGTCAGCCAGATGGAGGTCGGGCTCTTCGATCTCACGATTGTAGATTTCCCTCCACGCGGCTGGATCAGTGTGTATGAGCTTCCGCCAGAGCTCACCCTCATGGCCGTGAGCACGCTCCTCGCCGATTGCCCGCAGCAGTTCCCCAAGAAATCGGTGTATCTGTTCCTTCACCTGAATCAAGCGAGTCGCCCGACCTCGCCCGTGTTTTCTGAGACATTCGGCAATCAAGGCCAGCCGAATCCACTTATCAGTCTGGCCTCTGGATAGGGCGCCGTGAGTCAAGAAGACCAAGTGGCAACGTTCCCGCACCGGATCATCCAGCAGCTTCAGAAACTCGACGCTATGGCGCGCTACCCCAAACCTGAGTGCATTGCGGGCTTTGAAGGTCTGCTGCGACTCCCGGTCCTTCTGGCGGGGAGCAACGTCATGGAGATACAGCTCGCAAAACGTGTGCAGATCTTGAACCCATTTATCAACCAGGTTGGCCGGCACCATCACGACCACCGGACCCAGCGGATTCTGCGTGGCCACGGTGTACGCAACAGCCAAAGCAACAAATGTCTTCCCCATGCCGACCTCGTCAGCAAGGATGACTCCCGGCTGCTTGCGCAACCGCCTCAGGATCTCCTCAACTTCGGCCCGCTGTCGTTTCTGATCAGCCGCTGGAACCCGCTCGGAAATGCGGGCTCCTAACACCAACTCTTCAGGAATGGCAAACGCGTCATTCATGCTTGGCATTTTTGCACCACTCGATTCCAGAAGCCAAGAAGGTCCGAAGAGACCTTCTCTCGGTGAGCATTCACGCCCTGGTTGAGCGTGTCGACCAATTCGCGCACAAACGTGCGGTAAACTTGGTCGAACTCTCTCTTGCTGAGGGACTCCGCAGATTCGTGGTAGTCTACCTCGCGCAGAACGATGAGAAAGTCCGCCAACGTCAACAGCTTCTCGTCGCTCCTTCTGTCAGCGTCAGTGAACTCCTTCAGATACTTGTCCGCAAGTGGGGCGATGCCCACGAGCCCGCGCAAGCGCCACTCCAGCGCCTGCGCACTCCACACCGGCCGTTCCAGATTCACACGTAGTTGGGCGAGGACGCGCGCGCGCCCCCGCACGCGGTGCAGGAAGGTGGCCTGCAAGTCATAGCGATGGAGCGGATCAAGGTCAACAGGTGTTGATGAGTCAAGATCGGGATCGAAGGCGCCATCGGCTGGCTTCTGATTCTTCGCCCATACCCGAAACGCTGCGCTTGGGTCTGCGGCAGCCCCCAAGAGATCTCCACTTGCGGCGCCGCTCCCCCATCGCGCCATGCCTGAACGCTCAACAGATCGCGCTTGTCGTTACCTGTCGCTGATATCGACCAATCATCGGGGAGTTCAGTCGGAATGAAATGGAGCACAATGCGGCTGTTCACCCCGGCACGGTACGTTGCATACAGGAAACCAGGGGGCATAGGCGGTGCGTCGCTCATCTCCCCATCATCGAGCCCAACTTGCATGCCCAGCCACTCGGCGGAGTCGGGGTCGTCGACCTCCTCCATTGTCGGCCAAACGCCTTCGAGCTGACCGCTATCGCGGTCGAACTTCTCTATGTCAACAATAGTGAGAAGATTCGCTTCGACGTTTCTGTATCGATCGATTCCCAGCCCGGCACCGGTGAAATTGGATGAACCGATCATCACTGCACTGTAGTCGTCATTCTTGAGCGCAAGCATCTTGGCATGCCACGGGCGTCGGTTCTTGTCTCCGTCAAGCTCGGGGAGCGTCTCCACCGTGACAGTTCCGCTGTACTCCTGAGGCACAGTGTAGAGCGCCTTGGGTGCGGCCAACCGCGGAACCGCTGCCGTGCTGCCATCGCGCACCTCGGGAACACAGAACCACAGTCTCCGTTTCTCGCCGCGAGCCATTGACTTGCACAATGTTGCAGTAAGCCTGGCAGCACGATCCTCTGCGTCGTAGAACGGCGAGGCCACCCACACCTCGTTAGGCGAGCCACCGCGCGCGCGACAATGCTCCAATGCCTCCTCAAGACTGCTTCGGGGAGCTTCTCCTCCCTCAACGTGAGGGACCGTCGCCACAAGATTCTGACGGATGGTGCGTCCGCGCTTACCGGTAGAACCGGACTCGGCGCGCTTCTCGGTTGTGCTCAGGAACTCCTCTGCTCGCCTAAGCTCCGGCGACTTCTCTCTTGAGGATGGCACGAAGACGAGCAGACTCCGCAAGAATGCGATTGTGTCAGTCAGCAGTTCGGTGTTTTCATCATCGGCCGAGAAATCCAGCGTGGATGCAACCTCCAGGTTCGTGCGATACCCTTGTTCTGTAAGATTGGCAGACGCGATGATGACCCGAATATGGTACTGCCACACTAACAGGCTCAGCTTCGCGTGCTGTTTACCCCCGCGAATCCGCACAGGAAGAACGTCCCACCGGAGCGAATGCTCAACGCCAGCCTGCGAGTAGTCAACAAGGACTCCTGCGTACACACCCCCCAATCGCGTCTCCCGCTCAAGCAGGAACGCCAGATCCTCGCGATCGGGCTCAGACTCGATACCCAGGAAGCGCGCAAGGCAGTGTTCAGAGAACAGATCCGATTTTTTGAACGTGAATGTGGTCGCAAGGCAGCCAATGGGCTCCCCTGCGCCATGCGGGGGCCTCCACATGTCGAGCAACGGTGCCGAAGCAGTCTTGTTGCGCTTGCTCATCGTAAATCCTCACAGAAGCTTCGGATGGGTTTGCCCCGGTAGTCGTGCACGTACGCTCCCGGCACGATGTCGCGTCTTGGCTCACGATATGCGTACCTTGTCCAGATGCGATCCGGACCGATGCGATCGAACCAGGATCGCTTCCCGTCTGCAGACTTCGCCTTCTGCACCGCCTCGTGGTGGGCATACAACGCCGTGGCGCACGCCGTGGTGCTCATTGGCCCGGAGAACGCCGCGAATCGCTCGCTGAAAAGGTTCTGCAGAGACATCTGTGCTGCCGACACTTCGCCGAGAGCCTGGTGCGCTGCTGCGAAGCGCAGGTGCAGACCATCCACAGATTCCTGGAAGTCAGCATCGTTCCCAACCAAAGGCAGAGAGATTCCTGTCACGACTGACGTCGCTGCCATGGCCTTCATCACATCGAAGGCATCCTGCAAGCTCCGAGCGAACGCTTCGTAGGCTCTGATCGCCTGAAGAAGCGGCGCATACTCCGGCCGGCGTTGCTCAAGCGATTCGTGCAGCACCTTGTCGATCAGACTCTCATTCTCCGATTCTTCCTGCAATTGCCAGATCGCGGGCAATGCTCCGAGTTTGTCACTCTCCGGAAGCAGAAGCCTACGCAGGCATTTCTTCTCCTGCGTGCGACAATCGGAAGGCCGAAACGCCCGTGCCAACTCCTCCCAGGCATCGCTCCTCCACCCCGGATCTGTTCGCGCTGGGCTCGCCAACATGCTACCCTTGACTGCATCTTTCCACTTGCGCATCAGTGGCTTCGCGCCGTCGATCCCCCCCAAGCCCTGGCCCCGAGCCCATGCGTCAACCACTGACTCCGCGTTCGGCCCTGGTCCAAGATTGACATCCACTATCCCAATGTGTATCGCGAGTCGCTTGTAAACACCATTGAAACCGTAGATCCGCGGGAGCTTGAGATAGCTTCGTGCGTCCACATACCCAAGCTGATTCACCGCACGCTTCGCCACAGACGAGCCAGGCACCCCTCGCTCTGAGATCCCCTCGTCCATGCACCGAACCAATGCCTCTACCACCAGCCACTCCCATACCAGACACGGCGCAGCATCGCGCTTGCGCGGATCCTCCTCGATGTTCTCCGTAACCATGGCACCCACTGCCATTGCCGTGAGGAAGCGGATGCGCTGCATGCGCTCTCGTACCGCAGGCACCAACTGGACTGCCAGTTGGTCGGCGATCTGATAGAGACCCAGAGGATCGAGCGTGCCCTCACTGGCGCCTGGAGGGTCGTAGGAGGTGAGGAAAGGGAATGTTGTGGACACGACAATGGTCCTCTTGTTGGGAATCATCTCTTCGGTTTCTTCGTGCTACCCCGAACCGCAGTCTGAAGCGCTTGCCGATTTGCAGTCTTCTCTCGCGTTCGCCGAATCTCCTCCACCAGCACCTTCTCCTGGGGCAACGCCAGTTTATACTGCGCCGCAAGCACCTTGTTTGGCAACCCTTCCAGCGCATACTGGGCAATGGCCGCGTCGGGCTGGGAGCAGAGGATCAAACCCACTGGCGGGTTCTCATCCACACGAGTCCAGTGCTTGCGCGCGTAGTTGAGATACATGTGCATTTGCCCAGCATCCGCGTGAGTCAATTTGCCCAGTTTCAGGTCAATAACCACAAGACACCGCAGGCCGCGGTGGAAGAGCAGAAGATCGACCCGGTACCACTCGTCACCAATACGCAAGCGCTTCTGTCGACCGATAAAGGCGAAATCGCCGCCAAGCTCAAGAAGAAATAACTCGAGATGCCCGATGAGTGCATCTTCCATATCGCTCTCTGAGTACTCGTCCTTCAGGCCAAGAAACTCCAGCACCAGCGGGTCTTTGATCTCCTCCTCGGCAGTCATCAGGTCATCGGATCGCGCCCTACCGCCCTTGTCAAGCATTGCCACTTTGTTGCGAGATAGCGCTGTTCGCTCGTAGAACAAGGCATTCACTTGCCTATCCAACTGCCGCACCGACCAGCCGCCCCGCAATGCCTCCACCTCATAGAACTCGCGTGCGTGCGGATTCTCTACGGACAGCAATCTGAGGTACGCCATCCACGGCAGAGGAAAGCACGTACCCAGCTGATCGAACGTGAAGCTCACTCGATTGCCATGAGGCAATTTCCGCAGCGCTGTTGCGGATTTTGCTTTTTCGCCGACCTTGCCCGACAATTTCCGCAACAGTGTTGCGGAAATCCATTCGGGAGAGTACACCAGATAGAATCGGCGCATCCGTTCAAGACCATCCACACTGAATCCGCGCCCGAACCGACTCGTCAAATCCTTGGAAAGGCGTTCGAGAAGCCCGCTACCATAGCTTGCCCGTTGCTCGCCCTCTTGCTCGTGCTCCACGATGCGGCGACCAATCTCCCAGTACGTGGCTGCTATCACGCTGTTGACAGCACGCGCCGATGCTCGACGCGCCTGCTCAAGAAGTGAGATCATGCTGGAAAGCACGAAATCGTAGCTGCCGGTGGCCTTGAAGGACCGACGAGTGTTTGCTGTTGGTTGACGCTGCGGCATTAACAACTCCTGTGAGAGAAATACTGCATTGCGGGACACAAATCAGCCGCGCCCCTACTCAGTGCTCAGCCTTAACGTTGAACGGCGCCCGGTACTTGGAGACCAGCCCGGCCTCTATCAAGTCGCGATTCACGACGTTCTCGTTGCCATCGACAATATGGTAGTGGAAACAGACATGCTCCAACAGAATCGCTCTTGCTTCGGAGTGGTTTCTTACCAGCACTGCATTCATATGCTCAGCAATTTGCCAACATTGACATTGGAGACATCATAATTGATTGTTTTGAACACGCTATAATCAGTGCCATATGATATCAGCACCAATAATTTGCTTTCGCTCTTCCATTTATCAAGTGCAGTAGACTTCCATTGCCTCAAGACTTCATCTTTCGGGCTATTTTCGGCATGATAATGAAGACCCGTCAGCAGGTCCGACTGATACCGCAAATCATGCACCAAGTCCGGCCACTCCATGCACATCACGACGTATTTGCCGATCATTTCCAGACTCAAATAGTCTGTAAGCCTTTTATCTGCGTCTCCCGGGTCGGCAAACTGGAAGAGCCCAGTTAGATATGCAATATGCGCCTTGAGCCGAAATAGATTTAGAAACACCTTAAGACGTCTGGGATTATTGCCCAACGGAATTGATGCCATTCGAACGATTTCTTGTACTCGCGGTGAGTCGGCGGACCCCTCCAGTGCCATAAAACTCTTCACACTAGCCGCATCCTGAATCGATAACTCATTAGGCTTCGGAAGCTCGCTTGCACAAAGCCAATTGATGTAATCGTCAACCGCCTTTCTGGATGACAATGGCAGCCTATATGGCACTTGAATAAACTTCTCCAAGTAGAGCCTCGCGCACTTGATTCCAATTTGATCACCGGGTGCCACGCATTCTCTTTTATCATCATATTCACTATCCCGCACCATGTAGTATGGGACAATATCCGATGTTTGAGCAGCAATTCCAGCGATCAATTGGCCCTTGTCAATCGCAAGAATGAACCCTACATCAAGGCCTTGATCTGGCAACATCAGCTTTATTGCGCGCAAGACTTCCACCGCTTTACCGGGTTCACAGCGATCCAGATCATCAACCAGGACGAAGATCCGCGGTCGGAACCCGTTGAGGCCGCGTTCGGTCTTTCGAAGAACTCTTGGTGTGTAGCTCTTGACCATATTTCTGAAATCTTTATGAAATGCATCTATAAATGCAGCCTTCTCCAAGTATTGCCCATGGAGCAACTCTCTTTCAAGGTTGTAAAGGAAAGGATTGCCGATTGAAGCCCACAATCTTTTGCGCAGCGCAAAGAGGTATACAGCTCCTGCTGATACCAGCGCGGGATAAGGTAGGACATCAAGCAGATCCATCCACTTGCCTGAAAACCGATGGTCAAATAACCATTCTGCGGTTGGCCCCGAGAGCAACAAGACCACATGAAGGAATGCAGCGGAGATTAAGAGACCAAAGATTGCCTGCCAGATTAGGGTATCCTTTTCTCTTCCCCATTTTGTTTCAAGAAACAAGCACATGCTATGCCAGAAACTCAAATACCAAGGTAATCGGCCTTTTAGTTCATTAACGAATACAGACATGAACGCAGGCAGGATCTCACGAGTATCCATTTCGTAGCGCCAAGGATCGAATTTGATAGCAATCGCACCGCCGGCTTCAAGTCTATTCCCAAGTTGATTGAGAAAACTGGACTTACCACTGCCCCATTCTCCTTCTATTGACATTGTTATAGGCAGCTGGGTATCGGGGCTGCGAAGATACTCTGTGATGGCCTTCACGAAGGGAGTGAAACCATAAGCATCTTCTCCGGAAGGCGTATCAGAAATGGCTGCATTCTTTACAGATTCTTTGGCTTCTTTGAATGACTCTTCTGCTGCAAACTGCTTTCCCGCGTTACGGAAGTTTCTATTCTCGACAAGCCCAATGCCATCAACTTTCGCTGAGGTAGCGCGGCCTTGACCTTTTCCTAAGACTTTCTTTATTCTTTCTGGCTCATCCCCAATAGGTTCTACAGAAGACTTGGC